>Ga0310695_10001761_pt1 | contig 48964 bp, 42 predicted proteins | sample RumenRJG_04DNA_FD_203882 | JGI IMG/M metagenome (GOLD analysis project Ga0310695, IMG submission 203882) | Bovine rumen microbial communities from Lethbridge, Alberta, Canada - RJG_04 (v2) (version 2) | ecosystem: Host-associated > Mammals > Digestive system > Stomach > Rumen | place: Canada... | reverse complement strand
GTTTGCTGTGTGCTCGCTTCATGCACAGGAGGTGTTTCGTGCACGGGTGGTGGATGCAGAGACGGGAGAGGCGATGCCCTTTGTGAATGTCGTTCGGACAGGGGGCAGAGGGTGCGTCACCAATATGGAGGGTGATTTCACCATCGTGGCAAGGGCTGAGGATTCGTTGCGTTTCTCCTTCGTGGGCTATCAGGCTTGCAAGTGGAAGGCGAGCGAGATGCCCGATGTGGTGAAGATGCGCCCTGCTGCCTTGTCTGTGGCTGGTGTGACGGTGCTTTCCAGCGAGGCCATCCTGACAAGAGCCAGAAATGTGCTGGTGCAGGATTTCAAGAAACATAAGAAGAAGACGAGGATGTATCTCAACCGCATCACCATCAAGAGCGGCGGGTGTGAGGAGATGGTGGAGGATTTCCTGACAGCGCAGTCGGCCGTGAATGTGCGTAATATGCGCGTGGCGTCTGGTCAGTACTGGACAAGAATGCAGACTGGGGAGCAGGTGGTGTCGCAGATGCAGCACACCAATCTGCACAATCTCCTGATGGCGGGCCCCATGATGCGGAAGGTCTCCTTGGAAAGTTCTGTCATCCAACCATACCCTGAATCCTTTTCATCTTCCTTCTTGAACTATTATTATGCCATCTCCAGCCAGACGCTGCAATTGGATGGCGGAGGATTGATGTATGTGGTGGAGTTGAAGCCGAAAGTGAAAACAACGACAAGCATCCTGTATGGCAAACTCTATATTGATGCCAAGACTTTCCGTCTGCTTCGTTTCGATGGCGCTGTGCGAGGACTGATGACGAGCATGGATCGTTTGGGCGAGGACAGGGTCATGGGACAGGATGTCGCTGTGCTCATCCAAGTCCACTACACGCATAAAAGAGGCTTTACTGAGGTGGCGAAGGCTGCAGCACAAGTCTATTCGAACAATCTGGAGGTCAACATGACGTTGGCAGATGCTGACAATGTTGCCGTTCTGGCTGAAAAAAGCGTTGCAGTGAAGGAGAATCTGCTGAAGGCCATCTTGTCGGCAGGCACCAATCCAGACCTTCAACAAGAGGCCAGTTTCATGCAGCGAACGACGCTGGAACGGATGATTGCGGATGAAAAACCGAATATAGAGGTGGCACAAAAAGCGGTATCCGCTTCACCTGTATTTGCTTACATTCAGAAGGCAATGAACTTCAACAAGGTGGTGCCACAGGAAAAGGTATATCTGCATTTCGACAACATGGGGTATTTCGAGAACGAGACCTTGTGGTTCAAGGCGTATGTGACAAGGACAGACAATGGGCATCCCTCCAACTTGAGCAAGGTGCTGTATGTGGAACTGCTCAATCCCAGTGGCGATGTGGTCAAGACACGCAAGTACCCCATTGATTCGTTGGGTGTGTCGCATGGAGACATCAAGTTGGACACCTTGCTCACTTCGGGCTTTTATGAGGTGAGAGCTTATACACGCTACATGACCAACTGGGGCACGAATGCAGTCTTCTCACGTGTTTTCCCTGTATTCAAGGCTCCAAAGAAAGAGGGGGATTACTCCGACTTGACCATCAGGACAATGCTGTACTCAAACCGTGATCCCAACAACCGCACTGACGAGGATTCGCTCTATCAGAGGGCTATAGATGAGGGCATCTACACGAATGACCTGATGAAGACCATCAGCGTAAAGTTTTATCCAGAGGGAGGAAATCTCATTGTGGGCAAGCGGAGCAGAGTGGCGATGCTGGCAGTCGATGACAATGGAAATCCTTATGAAGGTGATGGCTTTGTGATGAATGAAAAGGGCGATGTGTTGGCCTCCGTCCAGACAGACACGTTGGGAAGGGGCATTTTTGAGGTGGTGCCCGATACAGGTAAGCTCACCTTCCAGATGCGGAACCTGAAAAAGTCGGAACGAAGGAACATGCAGTATTTTACCCTGCCAAAAGCCAAGAGGGAGGGGTGTGTGCTGAGCGTGGATGCTGTGAATGAGCAGATGCTTGCCACCTTGCAATGCACAAGAGGGGTATGTGGCAACCTACTGGGGTATGTCATCATGCACAATGGGAACATCGTAGCTTGTGACACACTTATCGCTGTGCCTTTGCTGGAGATAGAACTGGACAGAAAGACAATGCCAGAGGGTGTGAACCAGATGACCTTCTTCGACAGCAGGGGTGCCATCATGGCAGAAAGGCTCTTCTTCATCTGTCCCAAGCCAGACAAGGCAGACAGCATACAAGTGGTGGCTAAGACTGAACGATTAAAACCCTGTGGCAAGGTGGAGATGGAGTTGCATACTCGTCCCAATGCCAACCTCTCCTTCTCTGCCATCGATGCCCATACAATGACGAATGGCAAGCAGGGCAATATGAAGACTTGGATGCTCTTGTCTTCGGATGTGAGAGGATACATCCATAATGTTGATTACTATTTTGAGGCAGACGACAAGGAGCACAGAGAAAGTGCCGACCTGCTGATGCTGACGCAAGGTTGGCGACGCTATGACTGGAGACTGATGTCTGAACGGTACACCTTCCGCAAGGCACAGCCCATCGAAGATAGGATGGTTCTAAGGGGCAAGTTGAATGTATATAGAAAACGAAATCCCGTGAACAATGTCCATCTGTATGCCATTCTCTACAATGAGAAAGGAGAAAGTCTACTTGGCGACACCAGGACAGACTCTGTGGGCAACTACGCCTTCAAGATGCCGTTCGTGGATGGCGAGTGGAAGATGTGCATCTACACCACCAAAGATGGGAAGAAGAAGGAGAAGCTTAAGACTTACTATGTGGGCATCGACAGGCAGTTCTCACCAGAGCCAAGGTATATCACCCCTTTGGAGAGACAAATCCTGCATCCATTGGCACCCAATGCCTTTGCGAAGAAGCCTTTCCAAGAGTTGGAGGAGGAAGAAAATGTGTTTGTGCCCATTACGGAAAAGAATCATCTGATACAGAATGTGACGGTGAAGGCAAAGAGGCATTACTTCACCAATGATGACTGGAGATACAAGAACGAGGCGTACGGTCGTAGATATGCAACCCTCCATTATGACATGGATAAGGAACTGGACAAGATTCTAGACAGAGGTGAGCCAGAACCCACCATCTTTGAGTTCCTTTGCAAGAACAATCAGATGTTCCATAACCCAGAGTGCATTGATTTGCCGAGGATCACAACAGGAAGGAATCCAGTGAAAATACTTCGAGGAAATGGAAGGATGGCATATGATGGACGCCCTATCAAGTGGATTGTGGACAATGGAGACAGAGGATACGAACCGGAATGGGGCTATACCGATAATGGCTATTGCGAGTTCAGTTTGTTCTTCCCTTGGTTTATGAATGACGTAAAGAGCCTGTACATTGTCCCAAACACTCCTGAATCCGAAAGCAATGAAGTTTTGATATACCTTTACACTCATATCAGGTACAGCACAGAGAGCAACAAGGGACTTCGCCGCACTTACTTCCAAGGGTTCAACCAGGCATCCACGTTCAAGACAGAAGATTATAATGTGATTCCCCCAATGGCTGATTTCCGACGCACCATCTATTGGCAGCCCGACATCATTACAGATGCCCAGGGCAAAGCCAAAGTGGAGTTCTTCAACAATTCGACGTGCGAGGAAATGTATATCAGTGTGGAGGGAATGACGTTAGATGGAAAGATATTAGTGAATGAATGAAGACGTTGCAAAAATACGATCAAGTGAGGACAATACAAAGAGATAGATAAGAAATAGAAATAGTAAGGGATCCACTTCATGCTAACTAGGCTATGTCCACAAAATTTCTAAAGTTTGGAATTATTTTTTGAAAGTTTCAAAAAATAATTCCAAACTTTAGAAATATATTTTGCAACTTTCAAAATTTTGTGCATACGAGGGGAAGACGGAATCGAAAGGGGAACATAGCCAATTTTAAGAAGCGACAATACTAAAATCGTGACTATCTCGTTATTAGAAGAAACTACCATATAAGAAATAGAGAATAGGAAGAATACAATGAAAGAAGAGAAAGATACGTGGAAAGAGACTTGGAATGAAAGGAAAAAGGACAGGTGGCTTGTGGCTAGCCTTATCTTTTTCGGATTGGCATGCGTCAGTCCGATGGTGGCTCCCAACTACACAGAATATGGTGTATCAGGATTTACCTGCTTCTTTGGGGGATGGTTTGGACGTGTCGGTTCCTTCAAAGTCGTGATGATATTCCTCACCAATTTCCTCTACTTCCCCTCACTATGGATAGCCTATCACAAATCGACTTTCGGTCTTGTTCCCGTACTGTTGGCAATGATGTCTTTTTTTACCAGTATCTTCTTTCTCGTAGCCATGTTCATAACTAGAAACGATCGTGGCAATAACGATGACATTCTCCACATCGGCTACTACTTCTGGATAGCTTCCACCTTCACAATCATGATTAGTACTATGCGACGTTGGTGGAATACAAAATAAAAAGTGAAAGAAAAATTTGGAGGGAAAGAAGAAAAGTGTGTATCTTTGCAGCAGACAAATCAAAGCTGATAATGAGACTAGAACATATATTCGGATTTATAGCCAACGAAGGCTTTACCGATATAACGTTACAAGAAATTGATAATTACATAAAAGATATACAGAATGGGACAGAAGATTTTCCTCGATTCAATTTATCAGAGCATGCAGGACTCTGCACGGCAGGTGCGCCTCTCATTGGGGCGTCCGTCATCGCATGCTACGCGACAGCAAGCCTTACAGCAGGTGGCAATGCTGAAGGCGGCGAAGGGTTTTCGTGACAATTGGAATGGACAAGGTGTGAACTATATTTCTGACCGCTTGGCTCTTGAAGACATGCATCCTGCCAATGTCTTTGTTGATACAGTTACTGAGAAACCGATATGTATTGACTGCATCGTGAAATTTATAAAATAGTCCTATTTAAGGAAAAAGCTTCATCGCAATCTTTTCATTCGTTATTAATCTTATGAGGAAAAGTTAAGAGTTTTTGGGGTGTTTTCGCTGTTTTCGGAACCCAAAAGCCCCAAAATCCGATGTTACACACTCACTTTTCCACACCTGTTTCTTTCACTCATGTAACATTTGCCTTTCACAAGTTGTTGTTTTAGAATAGTTTATCTGCCACATTTTAGTAACTTAACTTTTCCACATCTCAACCATTGTCACTTAATAAAAAACTTGTATCTTTGCCCCCGAAATGTTAAAAATGCAGCTTTGATGTAAAAAAGTTGCTGTTTAGATTATACATTTTGTGGAAAAGTGGTAATAAGGGAGTAGAGGGGATGAAGGGAAGATGGAAAGATATTGGTGAATGAATAAAAACAAAAGAAAATGAAGAAAACATTAATTGTGTTTATTTTATGTAATATAATGTTGGTATTGACAGCTATGACATGTGACGATCCTGTCGAATATAGAAAGGTCATTTTTGAAAATCAGTCAAATGATACGATAATGACTTTGAGTGAATCTGGGATACCTTTCACGTCTGAAAAAGCGGCAGAATTGTATTTGGCAGGGTGGGCAACACTGATTCCGCCAGCCGAACATTCAAAAGAGCCTTTACCAGATCAAGAAGGTGAAGTGCTATTCATGGCTGTCATAAGAAAACAGACATTGAATAAATATTCCAAAGAGGAAATCGTGGAGAAAAACCTTGTGGAACTTTACTCATACAGTTATCAAGATTTGAAGAAAATGGACTTCAAGATAGTGTATGGTGGTGAGAACCCTATAGATAGTGTTCCCGCGACCTCTATGTAGGAATGTCAAGTAGGGTGTACCCCATTGAATACCACATAAAAGAACAAATGATATACAGACCACATATACAGAAACAATCATCCCTCTCACAACGGAAAGGGAGAGGGATGGAGTATATGAGGGGGTTACTTCTTGAATCCGCTAACGAGCCATTTGATGTACTCATCAGAAACGTTGTCTATCTCGTTTTTGTCGTAAATGGTCAGCAGGGTCACGTTCATACAGTTTTCTCCTCCGACCTCAACTCTTTGATGAATTCATCAACGGTTTGTAACTCACGACCCTCGCGCTGGGATTCCTTCACCTCTTTCAATGCGCGGGTCAATGTTTCCTTCACATATGCCTTCTGCTTAGCAGTCTTGGGATCATCGGCTTTTGGCTCAATGAGCTTGCTGGCAAGCCACTCGCGGTCTTTCTTCGCAAGCGAAAGCCCTTGGATGTACGTCCACAGATTGTTCAATGCTAATGTCGTCATAATCCTAACATTTTGTTTTCGACGGCAAAGTTACGATTAAGTGAGAGAATAACCAAAAGAACTCGAGTTTTTTTGGATTTTTCCGAACGAAAGTAACTTGGACGAAGTCAAAGGTGCAAAAATATTTCGAGAATAATCAAATAAAAAGAAAATAACAAAAGAAAATGAAGAGATTATTATTTATTACATTATTCATGTGCCCAGTATTGATGATGGCACAAACTGCAACTGACATTATCAATAAGTATAAAGACCTCCCACAGGCTATGTATCAGGATATGATGCCGCCTAATTATAAGGAAGCCCAACGCAACGCTTATGAAACAATGGGACGTGAATATATTCCTGAAGATGTGTGGAACGCATACATGGAGGGGCTGAAAACCGATGAGGCTATCGTGTTCATGCCTATTCCCAAACCTTTCGACGAAGAGAAGCAGAAGGAACTCAGACAGGAATTGGAGGGCTTGAAGGGATACGAGTTCGTGCATGGGGTCAAAGATGATAGCATCCCCATCGTGTCCAATCATCCTTTTAGGGAAGTATTAGAAGTATTGTTCCCCACCAAGTCAGGAACGACGAGGGTATATGCCAAGACAAAGGGGGAGAAACTTCTTGATGTCATGATTTATGGGCATACTCCCTATATGGATGTCCTTAAGCACAGAGCCTACGATATTTCCAAAGATGTGTTGGAGAAGTATGTCGCATGTTTACCAGCCATGAGAGAGGCGGCCAATGCCCAAAGAGAGGAAGCCATTAAGGCGAGGCAAAAGGCTGACCAAGAGGACATGCATAACATTTTCATGGCTCTTCAGGCAGCTGAGGATGGAGATTGTCTGATTGTGATTGGTGGAAAGGAACATCCAGAGCTGAAATCAGAAGAAGAGGCGAGGGAGTGGATGGAGGAGAACAACATCCGGTTCCAGATTGAGAATGTCCTTACAGGCGATAATCTCAAAGCAAAATATCCCCAGACGGACAAGAAAGTAGTTTATGAATTTGTCCTACCCTCAGAACTGAAACAATGAAGCTGAATGTGTTGCGAAGGAAGAAGAAAGGTATAATAAAGGAGTAGAGAAGTTCGTTATATGTATAATCGGATCACGGGACGGCTCTGATCCACATCCACATCAATCACGATCTCTTCAGGGGTCGTGATTTTTTATGTGACGGTGAAAAGCCTCTTTTGCTATCTCCGAATTTACAATTTTTTCTTCTCATCTTCGCGCATCCCTCTATCTATCGGCATTGCGTGAGATTTTGGCATAAATCGGGTCGTTTTTCGGCTCGATTTTTGCATCTGTTTTATATTCATGACCTTAGTGAGTTATCAACAGGGGTGTTGAAAACTTTTTGAAAAAAAGTATTGTTTTGCTTGGAGATTTGAAATGAAAATACGTACCTTTGTAGCTGCTTTCGCTGTGAAAAAATGCGGTAAGTATGAGTGGGGTAAAATAGCTGGGGCAAAAAGGTTTTCTAACAAAAATAATACCAAGGGAAGATGAGTATGATAGATTGCAAGGGAATGATTGTCAGTTTATTGGAAAGGATTGACAGTGTCAGGGAAGAGAAGTTGTCGGCAGGTACCAAGTATCGGCTGATGGGGCTGGTGGCAGACCTGTATGCCGACAACCCTGAGTACATCGAGCAGGTGAGGGGCATCATCACGCAGAACCGCAAGTGTGAACTCACCCTGTACTTCTCCGTGTCGCTGGACAGCAAGGGAAGGAAATGGCAACGCATCAAGCTGAGCAACATCACACAGCTGCTGAATTAACATACGAAACATCTATATCTTTTGAGGATAGATGATTGTCGGTTCGTTGAAAAAAATGGCGGGTTGGTTGAAAGAATTTGGCCGACCCGCCTTTTTTGTTGTATCTTTGCGGCGAATTAGTAGATGAGTGCCTAACCGCTAACAAACTAATTAACTAACAAACTAACAAACTAAATATGAAAAAGATTGTATTTTTGATGATGGCCTGGATGGGAGCACTGATGATGCAGGCCGATGACAACTATCCCTATTTGACGTTTGAGACGACGGACGGTGCAAAGGTCTCTGTCAACACGGAATCGCTGAAACTGACCATCAACGGAACGACGCTGACGGTGGGCGACCAGCAGTTCACCCTCACGAACCTCAGCAAGATGTACTTCTCGACCGCTGACGAAAGCACGACCACCGGCATTGACGAAGTGGGCAGTGCCACGCTGGACGACGCCACTGAAATCTATGACCTCAGCGGAAAGAAGATGGCAACGAGTGATTGGTCTAATGGTCAATTGCCTCGTGGCGTGTATATTGTGAAGACAAGGGAAAGAACCTGTAAAATCGTAGTGAAATGAAGAATATATATGCACTCCTCACAGCCCTTGTGCTGACGATAGCAGCCACAGGGCAGACGCTGAACGTGAAGGTGGGCAGCGTGACTTATCAGTTCCCGGCTTCGCAGACAGACGAGATGACCTATAAGAACGGTACGACCCTGACCATCATGGGCAAGAAGTTTACATTGGCTGACATTGACGCGATGACGATTGATAACAGCAGCGTGAAGGATAATAATGTCAATGTGAGTTACGAGGGTTCGACTGCCCAGATCACAGTGGCAGGCAATGTGGCTCAGTATGTCGATGCCACAGTCAGTGGTGCGCATGTCAGCATCAGCCAGACCAACAAGGAGGCTGTGGATGATGACGAAATCACCTACACCCTCACAGGCAGCACCACCGATGGCGAGTTGTCTCTTGCCGGTTCTTATAAGTGTACAATCTCTTTGGCAGGTGTGACCCTGACCAACCCTAACGGTGCTGCCATCAACATCACCAACAAGAAACGCATACAGATCAGCGCCAAGAAGGGTACGGAGAACACGCTGACCGACGGTGCTGACGGCGAGCAGAAGGCTTGCATCTACAGCAAAGGGCAGATCCAGCTGCAAGGCAACGGCACGCTGACTGTAGTGGGCAACACTAAACATGCCATCAAGAGTGGCGACTACATCACGGTGAAGAACCTGACGCTGAATGTCACCAAAGCAGTAGGTGACGGCATCTCCTGCAACAAGTACTTCCAGATGAAGAGCGGCAATGTTACCATCAGCGGAGTGGGCGACGACGGCATTCAGGCCGACTTTGAGGAGGATGATGAAACAACGGGCGAGACCGAAGACCATGAGGACGAGAACTCGGGCAATGTTTACATCGAGGATGGCACACTCAGCCTGAAGATTACGGCGGCAGCTGCCAAGGGCATCAAGAGTGCTGGCGACATGAAGATCAGTGGTGGCGACATCACCATCCAAAATAGTGGTGCTGGTGCTTACGATGCAGACGAAAAGGATGCCAAGGGTGCCGGTTGTCTGAAATCAGACAATGATATGGTCATCAGCGGTGGCACCATCACACTTACGGCTACTGGAACAGGTGGCAAATGCATCAAGGCAGATGGTACGCTGACCATCACGGACGGCACGATCAAGGCCACCGCTTCGGGTACGAAATACACCTACAGCAGCAAGGTGACGGCATCGCCCAAGGCAATCAAGAGTGATGGAGCCCTGACCATCAACGGTGGTACCATTGTGGCTACGTCAGCCAACCATGAAGCCATCGAATCAAAAGGAATCCTGACCATCACAGGCGGTTCTGTCTATGCAGCTGGTGGCGATGACGGCATCAACAGTGCTGGTGACATGTATCTGAAGGGCGGCTACATCTTTGGTCGCACCACAGGCTCAGGAACGGGCGCTGACGGTTTCGATGCCAACGGCAACATGTATGTGCAGGGTGCCACTGTCTTCGGCATCTCTCACGGCAATCCAGATGTGGCCTTCGATGCCAACAGCGAAGGTGGCAAGAAACTCTATCTGCAGAGCGGCAACCTCGTCGCCATCAGCGGATTGGAGAGCGGAGCCAGTCTGACGCAGTCGTGCTACTCCACCTCGTCCTACACCAAGGGCAGTTGGTGCGGTCTCTACAGCAATGGCACCCTCGTGCTCGCCTTCCAGATACCTACCACTGGTACGATGGGCTCCAACTTGGTTGTGTCCACAGCGGGCACCACAGAACTCAAGAAGGGCATCACCGTCAGCGAGGGCACCCAGATATGGAACGGACTTGGCTATGTCGATGCCACCGTCACAGGCGGTTCGACCGTCAGCCTCTCCTCCTACACTAGTAGCGGTGGTGGCGGCTTCCCAGGTGGCGGCGGTGGTTTCCCCGGTGGCGGCGGTGGTTTCCCCGGTTGGCGTTGATACAATAAATCTCTGTTCTTTACGTTATTAGAGATGAAAAAGAACTATTGGATGAAGCAATCCAGACAGGAGAATCTGATTTACTTGGCAGTATGGGGCATGCTCTTTGCAGCCCCGCTGCTGAGTCTGTATGTGCGCACGGTCAGCGACACAAACCTCGTCTTCGACTGGACGGAGGTCTTCATCGTGTGGCGCAAGTTCATCCCCTTCCTCCTGCTCTTCCTCATCCATAACTTCCTGCTGGCACCGCTCTTGGTGCATGGCCACAAGCGCATCGTCTATTTCTCCGTCATGGCGGTCATCATTGCTGCATTCACCTTCTACCAATGCACCAAGCGACCGAAAGGTGGAGCGCATCGAGCACCCCGACCCCCTATGGAGATGAGGGACAGACGTGAACCGCCACCTTTCGACCGACCTCGACCTCGTGCAGAACATCTTCCCGACATGCCACCTCCCATCATCGGCGAACACGACATCCTCGCCGTTGTGGTGCTCATCCTGATGTTTGGCGCCAACCTCGGCATCAAGGGCTATTTCCGTGCCCGTGACGACCGCAAACGGCTGGCAGCTCTGGAGAAACAGAACCTGGAACAGCAACTGGAGTACCTGCGCTACCAGATCAATCCGCATTTCTTCATGAACACGCTCAACAACATCCATGCCCTCGTCGACATCGACCCGGCGAAGGCACAGGAAACCATCGTCGAACTCTCGAAGATGATGCGCTATGTGCTCTACGAGAAAGGCGAATCCCAGCAGGGTGTGCCGTTGACGAAGGAACTGGAATTCATTCGCACCTATGTGAAACTGATGCAACTGCGCTATACGGAGAAGGTGAAGATCACGCTCAACCTCCCTCACGAAGTGCCCGACCGCCAGATCCCGTCGCTCATCCTCGTCACCTTCATCGAGAACGCCTTCAAACATGGCGTCAGCTACCAACGGGAGTCCTTCATCGAGATGACCGTCGAAGTGCAGGACGACCACCTGCATTTCACCTGCCGCAACTCCAAAGCCGACGTGCCCAATCAACAAAAGGGTGGGGTAGGACTTGCCAACGTCCGCAAACGCCTCGACCTGCTCTACGACCACAACTACACGCTCAGCATCCACGACGACCCCCAAGTCTATACCGTAGATCTGACCCTCCCCCTAACTCTAACCTCTAACCTCTAACCTCTCAACTCCCATGCTCCGTTGTCTTGCCATCGATGATGAGCCTTTAGCGCTCCAGCAACTCGTCACCTACATCAGTAAGGTGCCGTTCCTCGAACTTGCCGCCCAATGCCAGAGCGCATTGGAAGCCCGTCAGTACCTGGAGCACGACACCGTCGATGTCCTCTTCTGCGACATCAACATGCCCGACCTCAACGGCATGGACTTCGTCAAGTCGCTCACCGTACCTCCCCTCGTCGTCTTCACCACTGCCTACTCCGAATATGCTGTCGAGGGTTTCAAGGTCAACGCCGTCGATTACCTCCTCAAACCCTTCGGACTCCAAGACTTCCAAAGGGCAGCCAACCGCGTCCGAGAGCGTCTGGAAGAATCTCACCTCTCACCTCTCACCTCTCAACCCCCATCTCTAACCTCTAACCTCTCACCTCTCACCTCTAAAGACGACACCATCTTCCTCAAGACCGACTACCGCATCGTCAAGGTCAGCATCTCCGACATCCGCTACGTCGAAGGCATGAGCGAATACCTGAAAGTCTGGATTGAGGGCGAGACCAAGCCCATCATCACCCTCCTCTCCATGAAGAAGATGGAGGAACACCTGCCCGACTACTTCATGCGCATCCACCGTTCCTACATCATCAACCTCACCAAGATTCAGGAAGTCAACAAGAACCGTGTCATCATGGACAGCGACACCTACCTGCCCATCGGCGACCTATACAAAGAAGCCTTCCAGACGTATCTGGAAGGCAAGTTCTTGGGCAAGTAAGAGCAGCGCTGTTACTTCTGTATATCCTTCTTTAATTTCAATACGCGGCGAACGCTCTGATTGCTTCCACCACATCCGTTGATGGCTGGGCAGAATCATCATCGTTCGAACACGACGTGACGACAAGACCGCAAGTCAGGATGGCGGCCAGCACCCATAGTAGATTCTACAAAAATATACCCATCTGTAGTTAATCATCCGTGCTGTCTGCCCTGTTGGAACCATCAGAACACTCTGTTTTAGGTATTGCGTGGACAGCGAAATCGCCGTACCTTTGCAGCCGAAAAGATTTGGCAAAAATAATTCTTGTACAATATTAATTTTTTAAGGTAAAATGAAGAAGATTTTATTTTCGATGGCAGCAGCGCTGATGCTGATGTCAGTGTTCACCTCTTGCTCCAATGATGATGATAAGGACGGAGGCATCCAGTTCAACGAACAAACCTACAACGCATGGAGCAAGGTCGTATTCGGCTATGGCAGCATGTTCGACGCAGGCGAGACGCTCAAAGTCAGCCAAAGTCAAGTTTCCTTCCACTCCGACCAGTGGGGCGACGGTGCCTTCACTGTGAGTGAGTTCAAGCAGAACGAAGACGGCAGTTACAATGTGGTTGGTACAGGTAAAGTCACCATCGCAGGACATGGCGGTACAAAAGACTACGACGCTACTGTGAATGGCGTTATCGGTAAGACAGCTCAGACCTTCACCATCACGCTTCCTACAGTGATGGGTGGCACAGTGCTCAACGTGACCGTAGGCGAGATTCCTGCCGCAGCCGCAGTGGATGGCAGTTACACGGGTGGCACTTACGCCAATAGCAAATACTTCAAGAACTACCAGCCCACGAAAGACGAGAAGGTGACGGTCAAGGCCAACGAAGCACTCAATGCCGTTGCGCTCAGTTACACCTCTGCTACATGGGGCGAATTCTCCTTTGAGAACATGACTGTCGCCAAGGGCGAAGGAGATGCTTATACCATCACAGGTGAGGGCAAGACCCTCATGCCCAGCATGAAAGGCGGAACTTCCGAGTATGCAGCCACCTTCGAAGGTACAGTCAATGGCAAGACGCTGGTGGCTACCTTCGCCGTACCAGGTGTGATGGGTGGAACGACCGTGTATTTCAATGCAGCAGACTTCGACGATGTGTTTGAAGCCGCCAATGCCGAGAAGGAGGAGACTGAAGGAGAAGGCACGAAGTGATGAACAGACGCAGACATTTCATCTTGCTGGGAATAGCCTCGCTCATGGGGCTGTTCTCAGCTTGCGATATGCTGGAGGAGGTGTATGACGACCCCACGATAGAGAAGCAGGAGGGGCAATACTACATCGATGCCACCGACTATGCCCAATGGGTTTATATCAATTTTCACACCCCCACACCTACCATCACCATCTCCACTATCAGTCCCGATGACCTCACTGAGACAGGTGCTCCTGCCGAGTGGGATATCGCACAGCACCGTTACGACGTGAAGACCAACGGAGCAGCCGTGATGATGACCCCTTATCATTCCATCAAGGAACTGGAAGCAGCAGGTCTGCCTGACGAAGGGGAATGGGTGGAAGACGAAGAGAGCGAACAATGCATCACGGTGGATATGTCGCACATGATGGAGGGTTATCTCACCTACGCACCAGGACACAAGAACAAGGAACTGGGCAAGTGGGTGGAAGTCGATACCAGCAATATGCCTCCCAACTACACCATGCACGACAACGTCATGCTCTTGCGATTGAAAGACGGCACCTACGCAGCCATCCAACTCGCTAACTTCATGAGCACCGACAGTTATCAGGTGAAAGGTTGGATGACGGTGAACTATAAGTACCCGATGTTTAATTGATAATTGACAATTGATAATTGAAGTGTTGAAGAAGATACACATATTATGTATAATGGGGCTGTACGCATGCGCTACGGCCTACGCTGAGGAGGAACCAGCTGACACAGCCGTTTGGAACAAAGACCCGTTGGGACTGGAGACGGTGGTTGTCACAGCCACACGCACCCCCAGAGCCTTGAAGGACATCCCTGTGGTGACACGTGTCATCACGGCTGAAGACATCCAGAAGGTCGATGCCACCAACGTGAAGGATGTGTTGCAACAGGAACTGCCGGGACTGGAATTCACCTATTCGATGGGTCAGCAGGTGCTCAACATGGGTGGTTACGAAGGCAACAACATCCTGTTCCTCGTGGACGGTGAACGTATGGCGGGTGAGTCGATGGACAACGTGGACTTCTCGCGTCTGAACCTCTCCAGTATCGAGCGCATCGAGATTGTGAAGGGAGCTGCTTCCACCCTCTATGGCTCGTCGGCGATGGGTGGGGTCATCAACATCATCACGAAGGAACCCTCTTCCACTTGGGCTGCCAACGTGAACAGCCGTTATGAAGGTGCCACGAAGGAGTGGCGACATGGAGCCAGTGCCGACTTCAATATCGGCAAGGTCAATTCGTTGACCACCTTCCAGATGACCGATGCCAAAGCATTGGACTTGGGAGAAAATTCCTCCTTGCCCACCTATGGCGGCAAGTCCTACAACGTAAAAGAACGTCTCATCTATCAGGTGTCCGATGCCTTGCGACTGACAGGTCGTGCAGGTTTCTTCTTTCGTGAACGTGAGTCGGGTACGGTGAGTCACGAACGTTACCGTGATGTCAATGACGGTCTCAAGGCCAATTGGTGCATCAACTCGTTGCAAGACCTCGAAGTGGCTTACAGCTTTGATCAATACGATAAGTCCGACCTCAACCTGCTCACCCACAAGGACGTCCGCGACTATTCCAACCGTCAGCACATCGCCCGTGCGCTCTATAACTGTCAGCTGTCAACTATCAACTCTCAACTGACCATGGGTGCCGACTACATGAACGACTACCTGATGACCTACCAGTTCTCCGATGACCACAAGTCCCGCATCCAGAACAGCTACGATGCCTTTATGCAGTGGGACTACACGCCCTCCTGCCATTGGGAAGTCATCGGTGGTGTACGCTTCGACTACTTCTCGGCAGCCGACAAGGGTATGCCCACATGGAAATTGGCAGGCATGTGGAAGAGTGGCCGTCACAGCATTCGTGCTTCTTACGCATCGGGCTTTCGTGCCCCTTCCCTCAAGGAACTCTACATGGATTTCTTCATGGGTGGCATCTTCATGATTTATGGCAATCCCGACTTGAAATGCGAAACCAATCACAACTTCTCCCTTACATGGGAACATCATGGAACCATCGGCGACAACTTCAAGTACAGCGCCACCGCCACTGGTCACTACAACTTCTTCAATAACTACATTACCACCGCCACTGTGCAGCGTGACGGAAAAGCGGGTCAGATGTACACCAACATCGCCAAGCAGCAAATTGTGGGTGCCGACCTCAATGCACAGTTGCACCACATCAGCGGTCTGGGCACGAAAGTTTCGTATGCTTTCGTCAAAAACATCGTGGAGAAAGGCAAGCCCGACCTTACAACAGCACGTCCGCATTCCCTCACATGGCGATTGGACTACGACCATGACTTCACCAAGAACTACGGACTTTATGTGGCATTGTCGGGACGTTTTCTGTCGGCAGTCGATGTGACAGAATATACCTCCACGCAGTTGGATGACATGACCAAGACGCACTACGATGGCTATTCCATCTGGAAGCTGAGTCTCTCGCAACGCTTCGTCAAGGGCATCACCTTGAATGCGGCGATGGATAACCTTTTCAACTACAAACCTCAGAACTACTACGCCAACTCACCTGCCACGCTTGGGACAACTGTGACGGTGGGTCTTTCGATTGATATTAATAAGTTATAGTAGATTAGGAATTAGTGGATTAGTAGATTAGGGATTAGTGCCTAACAAACTAAACAACTAACAAACTAACAAACTAAAAATGAAAAAGAAATACATCTTCCTGGGTATATTGGCAGCAATACTCATTGTTGCCTCTGCCGCATTCTGGCGCTCGATGTGCAGCCCGACTGACATCGCTTTTGTCAACTACCAAGTCATCACGTTGGGTGACATCTCGAAAGCCAACGACAACAACTTTATCCGTCTGCATGAGGCTCAGCTCGACGACATCGACGATTGGGACGACTACGATGTGGTGCTCATCAACGGTATGGGACTCCGCATTACAGAGGAACAGCGCACACGGATTCAGGAACTGGCAGACAAAGGACTGCTGGTACTGACCACAGCTGCCACCAATCCTGCCAACAACATCGTCAGCGTGGATGAGTGGGATGCCGACTCGCTGAAGCAATACCTGTCGGCTGGTGGTAGGAAGAACTATCGCAACTTCCTCAACTACCTTCGCAACGAGGTGGACGGCAAACTCTTCTTCCTGAACGAGGTGGAACCCCTCGAGGAACGTGAGGCGCAGTTGCTCTACCACCCCAATGTGAAGGACAAGGAAGGGGAAGACTGTTCGTTTGCCAGCATCAAGGACTACAACCAATACATTGCTGAAAATGGATTAATAAAGGAAGGTGTGCCTCGCATTCTTATCACAGGCATGATGGGCGATGCTACCGACCTCATAGAAAGGCTGGAGGCGACGGGCAATGTCGTGTATGCCACACGTGATCTCGCCACACTCATCAGGACACAAGCCATTGACAGCATCGACCCTGCCGCCATCATCAATATGGCACATGGACGCATGGGTGATTTCGCTGTAGAGTATCTGAAAAAGCAGAACATTCCACTCTTCTCCACCGTCAACGTAAATCGTATGACGGCTGATTGGGAGGCTGACAAGCAGGGTATGCAGGGAGGTTTCTTCTCGCAGAGCATCATCACACCTGAGATTGACGGCATGATTCGTCCGTTCGTGCTCTTCGCCATTCGTGAAGGCAAGGACGGGCTGCCTGAAGCTTACACCATCCCTGAACGTCTGGAAACTTTTGTGGATGCCATCAATCGGCACATCAACCTGAAACTCATGGACAACAAGGAGAAGAAGGTGGCGATTGTCTATTTTAAGGGACCTGGGTCTAATGCGCTGACGGCATCTGGACTGGAAGTGGTGCCCTCGCTCTACAACTTGTTGGTCAGGATGCGTGATGAAGGTTACGATGTTCAGGGACTTCCAGCATCGCCCGAAGCGCTTTCCGAACTGATTCAGCAGTCGGGCAGTGTGTTTGGCACCTATGCAGAGGGTGCACAGGCGAAGTTCCTCAACGAGGGCAAACCGCAGCTGGTCAGCAAGCATGACTTTGAGACTTGGACAAAGACCTTCTTCACGGAGAAGATGAAGGGCGAGATGCAACGTGTGAATGGTGACTTCCCTGGTGGTTATCTGGCAAAAGATGCAGAGACGCTGGGACTCCTTGTCATCCGATTGGGCAATGTTGTCCTGATGCCTCAGATGCCAGCCGGTACGGGCAATGACTCTTTCAAGATGATACACGGAACGGAAAGTGCGCCGCCTTATCCTTATATCGCCCAGTATCTGTGGATTCAGCAGGGATTCAAGGCTGATGCGCTCGTCCATTTTGGTACGCATGGTTCGTTGGAATACACACCAGGCAAGCAGGTGGCACTCTCGCAAGACTGCTGGAGCGACCGACTCATTGGTGCCTTGCCCCACTTCTATCTCTACACCATCGGCAATGTGGGTGAGGGCATGATTGCCAAACGTCGCACTTACGCCTCGTTGGTGTCCTACCTCACACCTCCATTCATGGAGAGCAACTTGCGCACCCTCTATGGTCGGTTGAGCGATGCCATCGAGACCTACAACAAAGCCCCCAACGAGAAGGCTGCATTGGCAGTCAAGGCGATTGCCGTCGATATGGGCATCCATCGTGAACTGCACCTCGACAGCATCAAGTCCAAGCCTTATACAGAGGCGGAGATTGCCCGTGTGGAGGCTTTTGCTGAGGAACTGATGAATGAGAAGATCACCAGCAAGTTCTACACGTTGGGTGTGCCGTATGAGATGGAACGCATCAACTCGTCTGTCTATGCGATGGCAACCGAACCGATTGCTTACAGTCTCCTAGCCCTCGACAAGATGCAGAAACGGACTGCTGGCGATGTGGAGAAGCATCAGACGGTCTTCACGGCTCGCTATCTGAACCCTGCCAAAGCATTGGTGGGCAAACTCCTGAACCGACAAGGTGATGTGACCGATGCAGAAGTGTGCCAGATTGCTCATATCAGCGAGGCAGACCTCCGACGTGCCCATCACATCGATTCTGTCATTGCCGCTCCCCAGCAGATGATGACCATGATGCAGAGCATGGCCAATGAGGTGCCTGGAGCAAAACAGAAAGTACCCAGCCCACGCGCCGGGCGATCTTCTAAGAAACACGAAGCAAGCATGAATACGAGGGCGAAGCATACAGACAAGGCTAAGATGCATGAGATGGCGAAGGGTATGGAACCCAAGAAAGCGCTTGCCATTGCCAAGATGATGGGTGCTACGCCTGAACAGCTGAAGAAGATGAAGGAGGCGATGTCGAAGGGTAAGAAGGGTGCATCGGATGCTCATGCTGACAGCAGGATGGCGACTCTATCACCTGCCATGCAAGCGATGGTGGATAAGGTGGCAGAGGCTGGTATGTTGACCAAAGAAGATAAGGATTTCTCACGTGCTGTATTGGAGGTGGAACGCACCATCCGCAACGTGAACAACTATAAAACCGCTTTGCTCACTTCCCCCAATATCGAGATGGAGAGCCTGCTGAATGCCTTGGCGGGCGGTTACACGGCACCATCGACGGGTGGTGATGTCATCAGCAATCCGAATGCCGTGCCGACGGGTCGCAATCTCTACGGCGTGAATACGGAAGCTTGTCCTACGGAACTGGCTTGGGAGAAGGGTAAGGAACTGGCAGAGAACACCATACGATTGTATCAGGAACGTCACCACGACAGCATTCCCCGCAAGGTGAGTTACACGTTGTGGTCGAGCGAATTCATCGAGACGGGTGGTGCCACCATTGCCCAATGTCTCTATATGTTGGGTGTGGAACCCATCCGTGATGCGTTTGGCAGGGTGACAGACATACGGCTCATCCCCTCAAAGGAGTTGGGTCGCCCCAGGATTGACGTGGTGGTGCAGACTTCGGGTCAGTTGCGTGACTTAGCTGCCTCGCGTCTGTTCCTCATCACTCGTGCTGTGGAGATGGCTGCCGGAGCGAAGGATGATGCCTATCCGAACAGTGTGGCAGCAGGTGTGAAGGAGGCAGAGCGTGTGTTGGTGGACAAGGGTTTGTCGCCCAAAGAGGCCAGAGAGGTGAGCACCTACCGTGTGTTTGGTGGTGTGAACGGCAACTACGGTACAGGCATTCAGGGCATGACGATGGCAAGTGACCGTTGGGAGCAGGAGTCGGAACTGGCTGAGGTGTATCTGAACAACATGGGAGCTTTCTATGGTAAGGAAGACCAGTGGGAGGATGTGCGCCAGTATGCTTTCGAGGCTGCACTTGTCAATACTGATGCTGTGATTCAACCTCGTCAATCGAACACGTGGGGTGCGCTGTCGCTTGATCATGTGTATGAGTTTATGGGTGGTATGAACATGGCAGTACGTAACGTGACAGGTAAGGAGCCTGATGCATATCTCTCCGACTATAGAAATCGCAACCGCGTGAAGATGCAGGAGGTGAAGGAGGCGATTGGTGTGGAGAGTCGCACGACGCTGTTCAACCCCACCTACATCAAGGAAAAGATGCAGGGTGGGGCGAGCGATGCGAATGTGTTTGCAGAACTGGTGCAGAACACTTTCGGATGGAACGTGATGAAGCCCGAAGCCATCGACAACGAGATGTGGGACGGTATCTACGACACCTATGTGAAGGATCAGTTTAATTTGAACACCCGTGAGTTCTTCGAGCAGAAGAATCCTGCTGCCTTGCAGGAGGTGACGGCTGTGATGATGGAGTCGGCACGTAAGGGCTACTGGAAGGCTTCGGATGCCCAGCTGAAGGAGGTGGCGAAGTTGCACACGGAGTTGGTGGACAAGTATGGTGCCAGCGGCTCGCAGATGGTGAGCGACAATCAGAAGTTGCAGAACTACATTGCCGACAGGGTGGATGCAGCCTCGGCAAAGGCATACAAACAACAGATCAGCGAGGTGCGTGAGGAGAAGGTGAGCGACAAGGATGGCAAGGTGCTGAAGAAGGAAGAGTTGAATACGACGGAGGAAAAGACCACATGGGTGAGCAACCTCGTTGTGGCTGGTATTGTCGTGGTCTTCATCGTGCTGATGGTGGTGCTGGTAAGGAGGAGAAGAGGTAAGAGGTGAGAGGTAAGAGGTAAGAAGTAAGAGATGGAAACGGTATTGGTTGTGATGATTCTGTTGGTTTGTTTCAACTTTGTGCTGAAGCAGACTTATCGTAAGGCTTGGATGGTGGGTGTCATCTCTGTGGTGTGCGCATTGTTCATCGCTTTCGCTTGGCCTTGGGCGATAGAGCAGAGTAAGTCGCAGTTGCAGGACTGGCTGAATAATCCGACGCTGATGCTCGACACGGCGGTCATCCTGAGCATCGAGGTGGTCGTCCAGATGGCATACTGCATCTTGGCGGCTCATTTGATGAACACGGGTGCAGTAGGGCGACGCACGATATGGATGTACAGATTCCTGCGCTGGTTCCCTGGACTGCTCGTCTTTCCCGTCCTGTTCCATCTCGAAACCATGTGTATGTTCTGGTTGACAGGCATGGAGTTCACCACCATTGCCTACGGGCTGGCTATCGTGGTTGCACTCGTCATTCCTGCTTTGACATGGGGCATCAAGTGGCTCATCCCTGAGAAGGAACTGCGCTTGGAGGTGTTCTTCCTTTCGAATGCACTCATTGCTGTGCTGGGCATCATCGCTACGGTGAACGGTCGGACAGCGGTGGCAGGATTCGCCGAAGTGAATTGGTATGCACTGCTGGGCATCGTCGGACTGATGCTGTTGGGCGGCATCATTGGTTTTCTGCGCTTCGCTAAATGAAAAATGAAAAATGATAAATGATAAATAGTAAATTGTCAAATCGTAAATTGTCAAATCGTAAATAAACATGATGCATTACATTTCTGATATTCTTTATTGGATTTCGACGGGTCTGCTCGTACCTGTCATTGTTCTTCTCATCATCCTCTTCGGTCGTGCGCTGTTGCTCATCGGCAGTTTCTTCGGACAGTACCTTTCTGTGCGCAAGACGGAGGCGCTGCTGAAACAGGAGTTCGACGCACTCAACAAGGAAACCGTTGCGACCCTCTCAGAACGACTGTCGGATGGACAGAAGTCGCTCGTGGTGGGTTACATCCGTCGTATGCTGGAACACAAGGACAGCGAGGCGCATTTGCAGAAACTGCTTTCCGACTTTGAGATTGCGTCTGCCGCCGACCTCGCCACCAGCAAGACCTTGGCGAAGATGGGTCCCATGCTCGGACTGATGGGTACGCTCATTCCGATGGGACCAGCACTCGTGGGACTCTCGACAGGTGACATCGCCTCGATGGCCTACAACATGCAGGTTGCCTTTGCCACCACGGTGGTAGGTCTCTTCTCTGCCGCCATTGGCTTCATCACAGGACAAGTGAAGGCACGTTGGTATCAGCACGACAGCGTGAATCTCCAGTTCCTGGCAGATTTATTGACCAGCCCACGCGCTGATAAATAAATAGTAAATCGTCAATCGTCAAATCGTCAATAACATAATGCTGTTAAGAAGAAAAAACCGAATGGCCTCCCCCCTTGGGGGCTGGGGGGCTGATGATGACCCGATGTCTGTGGTCAGCAACCTCTTCGACGTGGCGATGGTCTTTGCCGTTGCCCTGATGGTGGCGCTTGTCACCCGTTACAACATGACCGAGATGTTTTCGCAGGAGGACTTCACGATGGTCAAGAACCCGGGCAAGGAGAACATGGAGATCATCACTAAAGAGGGACAGAAGATTAACCGTTACACGCCCAGTGAAGACCAGTCACATGCCGACGGCACGAAGGGCAAACGTGTGGGTGTGGCGTACGAATTGGAGAACGGTGAGATTATCTATGTGCCAGAGTAGGATTGTTGTCAGATGATACCTATTATATATTAATCCTATCTTGTGCCGATCCGTGAGGGCGCAATGCTTAAACACTCTGTTTTAGGTATTGCGCTCTTTGTTTATTAGCTGTACCTTTGTACTCGAAATCAAAATGTAACGATGATGGGACTATTAAAGAAACTTTTCACTAACTGCGCCCACCCAAAGGGTAGGATGGGGCGCGCGATGCTTCAATTCATGAACTGCTGTCATGCCCCATTGACCAACTGGGGACTTGGACTGGTGGATGTTCAGGACGGTTGGACGATGCTCGACATCGGCTGTGGCGGTGGGGCTACACTGCAACGGCTGTTGAAACGAAGCAAAGACGCTACAGTCTATGGCATTGACATCTCTGAGGAGAGTGTGGCAAAAGCCAAGAAGGTGAATGCCGACGTGCTGGACAAGCAGGTGTTCGTCACTCAGGGTTCTGCCGAGAAATTGCCCTACAAGGATGGAGCATTCGACCTTGTCACGGCAGTTGAAACGGTGTATTTCTGGCCGAATCTAGCTAACTGTCTGCAAGAGGTTCGCCGTGTGCTGAAACCAGGCGGCCGCTTCGCCATCATGGTGGAGGTGGTTGACAACGACTCCAAGTGGACGGACGTAGTGGAGGGCATGACTGCCTATTCACCAGAGGAACTGAAGAATATGCTTGACGATGCAGGATTCATCAACACAGAAATCCATCGCAAGAAACCGTCGTATGCCACGATTATCGGCACCACAAATGGATAAACAAAGGAGAAGGCTGCAATCCTGTGCAACCTTCTCCTGCTCATTTACCAGCCTACGCGCTGGGCGAAGGTTCCATGCGGCAAGAATGACAATCACGACCTCAGCAACGGGGTCGTGATTGTTGTTTTTGTGCCTTAATGAAAATAATTTCAGAAATATTTGTAGGTTTGGTTTTGTTTTCGTAACTTTGCAAGCAATATGGTAACCAAGACCTGAAATCAATTATTAAAACAAACAACCATAAAAACAATCATTAACCTGACAAAACAACATTATGAAAAAGATGTTACAATGGGTGATGGCCGCCACCCTCGTTTGCGGCGCAAGCGTATTCACAGCATGTTCGTCTGACGATGACGACAACAACAACAGCGGAAACAATGAGACGAAGGGCGGCAAGAACCGTCAGGAGTTCGTGGAGCACACGCGTGCCAACTTGAAGAGCGTGGCTGAGAACCTGAACTTCACCACGATCAACTCGTTCAGCTACATGAACACCGTCCTGAACGAGCGCATGCTGCTCAACGACGAGTTCGACAAGACCATCAGCCGCGTTTTTGCCGAGAAGATTCAGGCGTCGCTCAAGCCTTTTGATAGGCCAGAAGGGGAACCTCCAGCCGATCGTCCTGAGGGTGCTCCAGAGCCTCCTGAAGGTGCTCCAGAACGTCCTGAGGGCGAAGAGCCACGTCCAGCCCCCAAGTACGAGGCTATTATTGATGTGACGGACTTTAATTACACCTTCACCGCCACAGCAACTGGCTTCGATGTGGTCGAGAATGCCGACGAGGGTCTGGTGGTTGAGATTCCTGTCCATGGAACCTCTGAAACAGAAGGTGTCAAGATCGTCATCAAGGGTACAGGCGACACTTATGGGTTCTTCGCTCGTGCTCTCTCCAACGACTCCGTGGAAGTCAAGGTCGAAATCCCTGCTCAGTATGACTTGTCCTTTAGCGTCAAGGCCGACGGCAAATGGACAGAGTATCTCTATGGCACCGCCAAGAACACCGTAGTGGGTAAGGATGGTTCAGAAACTCCCGATGGTGTCACACCATTTATGCCCACAGCCGATGCATGGAACGTAGCCCTCGATCTCCACTCCAACATCCCTGGCGTAGATGCCACCGACATCTATTTCGCCATCGGTCAGGATCCATCGACGAAGAAGGCAGGCCTGAAGCTTGACTACACCCACAACGCACAGAAGGTGCTCAACGTGACGGCCACGATGAACAACACCAACGGCAGGACTGACTACTCGAAGTTTACCAGCACCAACAGCGTCGCCGACGTCTTCACCGCCATCATGGCCGGCAACGACATCGAGGACATGACCCTCACGCTGCTCGGCTGCCTGACCACCAACGTCAAGGTGAGCGACTGCGAGAAGGTGGTGACACTCCAGAACGAGATGGCCGAAGCACGCCGCAACTATGCCGACCAGAAGACCATCGAGAACTATGTGAGCCAGCTCAACAAGCTCGTCACCAGCACCATGTCTGACAAGACCCTGGGCCAGGAGATCCCAATGAAGCTCACCACCACCCAGATCGGCATCGACTACTGGGCAGTGCCAGCGCTCAAGTTCGCCGACGAGACCGACTACGTGCCACTCACCGAGGTGCTCGACCAGAAGTCAGTGGAGTATGGCCTGAACATTGTTGACCACGCCGTCGATCCAGCGAAGGACGCCATCATCGTGGCTCGCCAGCTCATGCAGGCCGTTCAGAAGCTCCAGATCCTCTTCTATCAGACAGAACCTAAAGACGGAGTAGTAAGATAAGCGTATCAAGGAACGATTCTCTGATCCCCATTCACAAATATCACGACCTCAGATTTCTGGGGTCGTGATTTTTTGTGTAAAGGGAAAGAATGGGAAGAAGGAGCGGAAATAAAAAAGGACATTATTTGTCCCCATAATGAGAGCGCAGCGAGACAACGGAGACGTACACTTCGAGGTCGTGAATTTCGTAGATCATACGATATTGTTTGTTGATGCGTCTCGACCACGTTTCTTCATAGACAAAATGCTTCAGATGCTCCACTTGCCCTGTGCCAGTACGTGGATGCTCCTGCAGTTCAATGAGCAGGTCAGCAATCTTCTTGACAGTTTTCTTGTCGCCACTGCGCTTGATGGCAGCAAGTTCTGTCTTCGCTTGTTCAGAGAAATATACAACGTAGGCCATAAGCTACAAGTCATTGATCATGGCCATAATGTCCTCCTTGCTCTCCAAGCGTGTATATTTCGCATTGGGGCGATGAGCCTCAGCAATATCATGCTCAACAGCCTTCACGTTGCGGCTGTCTGCAAAGAAGGGGTCACCCGATGGGCTTACCTCATAGGGGTCAGCCTGAAAAGATGGCTCCATAAGCTTCCCTGCCAACCAGTTGCGGTCTCTGCGAGAAAGCGACAGGCTTTCAATGTAAGCCCAAAGTTTGCTTGTTGCTGCTGTTGCCATAATGATAACTTGATGTTTGATGGTGCAAAGGTAAGTAAATTTTCCCAAACCGTAAATAAAAACAAGAAATAAAAATGATTTCGGGTCGTGATTTTTTGTGTAATGGGAAAAAGTCTGAGGGGGGTGCATTCAAGGAAAATGGCACCACAAGGAGATGAATGCTATTCTTCCTTGATATCATCAGGCCACCAATACCGTTTCGTAGAGCTGTTTTGTCTTTTCATCAGCATGGGCTGGGGTTATCTGTCTTGTTGTCATAATTTGAAGTCATTCCATTCGTCCCCATTTCATTTCTTCTCCCTCTTTGTCATACTGCTTGCGCTTACCAACGGGAGGTTCTGTCAAGGTGATGCGAACCACTGCTGTACGTTCAAGACTACGGGCAATAGCATCATCGAAAGCATCCATGTGGTGAGGGAGAAAACGCTGGCAGATGGCTCTCAGACCAGCAATTTTCTCATCGCGGTCAGTTACAATCTCTGCCTTACCAACGGCAGTTGCCGATTTGTACTGTAGCGTAAAGCTCCCGTCTTTAGGGCCAACCGTAGGTGCACATTTGGTAACTGCCGACAGGAATACGGTCGGATTGTGTGCTATGCAGTCCAATTTTTCACCCTCTAAAGCACAATGGAAATAGAAGGTTTTCTCGTCAGTACGCGCCAAAGACAGGGGCAATCCGTAAGGAGTCCCGTTGGGGCGCGTCATGCTAACTGTTACGTATGGAGCCTTGTCGAACACCTCCAAGGCGAAGGTGGCATCCATCTCTCTACTTGCTTTTCTCATAATCTTGTTCTTCTACCTCACAATGATATACTTCTGACGAATGGCTTTGGGGAGCTTTGATACAATGAGCTGGTAAGACTCCATAATCAAGGCTTCTATTTGTGAGTCCTCCATCTGCTCGTAACACACATCGCTCCAGTGCTTTTTGTTCCAATGCCAAGCAGGTGTTACAGCAGAGAATTGTTCTCGCAATTCAATATTCCTGTCAGGTGAAAGTTTCAGGGCAATCCTTGGTTCCGAATTCTTCATGTCATGCTCGCCACCACCCAGCCAAAGGCATGCAAATATCTTTCCCTCCAGTCGGAAGGTCAAGACGTCATCGCCAAACGGCTGGTCTTCGGTTACGCCGTAAAGTGACAAGGTGTATTCTCTTATTTGTTCGATGTTCATATATTCTGCGCTACAAAATAGCCTATAATCAATAGTTGGATGATGATGATGACCGGTAAACCGAACTTGAATTTCTTGTGCATGGTCTTGTGGTGCCATACTTTCATGCCCAACCAAGCTCCGATGCTGCCACCGATAACGGCCAATCCCAATAGCGTAGCCTCAGGAATTCGCCACTTGGAACGTTTCGCTTTCCACTTGTCTATGCCATAGACGAGGAAGGTGATAACGTTAATGGCTATGAGATATATGATGATTAACTGTGTTGTCATTTCTCATATATTTAATCGTTGTTATTCTTCTGCTTCACAACGCAGGAGTCCCATTCCCTTGGCCTTTTCTTCGATTGGCTTGCTTATTTGATGTACTTCACCTTCGAGGCATCACGAGGCTTGGCTTCGGGCTTTTCATCGGGGTAGCCAATGGCAATGACATATAACAGCTTATAGCCTTCAGGGATGTCGAGACTGTCACGGAGAGCTTTGGCTTTTTCATCAGTTGTGAGGAAACGCACAGGTCCTGTCTGGATGCAGGTGCCGAGTCCCAATGACTGCGCGGCCAGCATCATGTTTTCGCCCAACAGACCTGCATCAAGGTCGAACCTGCCGTCGGCTGGAGCGCAGACACAGATGAGGTTGGGAGCATTACGGGTTTGCTCCTTCACGTCAGCCATCAGTTTCTGGTCTTCAATGATTCGTATAGCCCAGTTCTGGCGGTTCATCGCACTTGGAGCGTTGATGCCGGCAAGAGCTACGGCCTCCAGCTTCTCATGCTCCACAGGCTTGTCGAGATACTTGCGGACAGAGTGACGCGCCATCATGTTGTTAATCACTTCGTTTCCATTAACACTCTGTGCCGAGAGGGTCAGCACACTTACCATTGCCATGAGGCAGAAAAATAGTCTTTTCATCATTGTTGTAGTTTTGTTGGTTACTGTTTCGATGTCATGTGTGGGTGCAAAGGTAATACATTTTAATATTCTACGCTACAAATGTCATCGGATTTTAGCATTGAATGAAGATTTTGTCGTAACTTTGCAACCAATAACAACTAACAAGATGAAGTTTGACTCTATGATTGCATCAGACCATACATACGCATTATTCTTTGACATCGACGGGACGCTCGTGAGTTTCAAGACGCATGAGATTCCCTTGTCCACCATCCAGGCACTGACGGAGGCTAAGGCCAACGGGTCGCGGGTTTATATCGCCACAGGACGTCCGCCGCTGATCATCACCAACCTGAAGGCCATCGAACATCTCATCGACGGGTATGTCACCACCAACGGCGCTTTGTGCTATGTGGGTGACGAGCTGGTGGGTTACCAGCCCATCGCCCAGCAGGATGTGATGACTTGTGTGGAGGATGCGAAGGCAAAGGGTTACAGCCTGATTGTGATTGGTCGGAAGGATGTGGCGGTGCTTGACCCAGCGGGCGACATCGAGCGCATCTTCCATCGGATGCTGGCTGTCAACGAACTCGCACAGGCTGCGCCGTTGGACGAGGTGCTCCAGCAAGATGTCCTCCAGTTGACCGCCTTCATCCCGTCTGACTATGAGCAGGAACTGCTGACGCGTATGCCGCAATGTGTGTCGGGTCGATGGCATCCGGAGTTCACCGACATCACGGCCAACGGAGCCGACAAGGGCAAGGGCATCCTCGCGATGGCATGTCATGAGGGCTTCGACCCCAGCCGCACCATCGCCTTTGGTGACGGGGGCAACGACACCTCGATGATTCGTCAGGCAGGCATCGGCATCGCCATGGGCAACGCCATCGACGAACTGAAAGCGCAGGCCGATTATGTCACCACCTCGGTCGATGACGACGGCATCCTCCATGCCCTGAAGCATTTCCATGTGATTCAACCCTGACTTCATCCCTGAATACGATATCAAATGACAGACGACAGCAACTGTATGATTAGGAAAGCAACTCAAAGTGACATCCAGGGCATCATCGCCCTGTTGTATCAGGCGGATGCGGTGCATCATGGCATCCGTCCGGACTTGTTCAAGGGAAACACGCCCAAATATGACGAACAGGAACTCGCGGCCATCATCGACGATGCCACCAAGCCCATCTTCGTCTATGATGACGGAAACATCTCGGGCCATGCCTTCTGCCAGATTGTCGAGATTCGCAATCACAGGCTCTTGCAGGACATCAAGACGCTCTATATCGATGACATCTGCGTGGACGAAAAGGCTCGTGGCCATCACATCGGCAAGGCGTTATACGATCACGTCCACGACTATGCCCGTTCGATCGGCTGCTACAGCATCACGCTGAATGTCTGGGAGGGCAACGACCCCGCCATGTGTTTCTATCAGCGCATGGGCATGAAGGTGCAAAAGACAACGATGGAGGTTCTCATCTGACGATGATGACATCAGTTGGTCAGAATACAAGAATGATTAAAAGAAGCTCTAAATCTCTCTTCCTGATTCCTGAGTGGGTGGCTCTCTTTGCCTTTATTGCAGCCTTCGCTTGGGGATGGGCTTATCCGCTCATCAAACTCGGCTTTGCTGAATTTGGTATTGCGCAGGACATGACGGGCAGTAAGATGCTTTTTGCAGGCATACGCTTTTGTTTGTCTGGTGTCATTATATTGATGATCGCCAAGTTTACTGGTCGGTCATTTGCCCTCAAGGAGACAGGTAGAAAGCGCGTTATAGGTAGTTGCCTCTTTTTGTTGCTGTTTACATTACTGAACACCACCCTTCACTATGCTGCATTCTATATTGGGCTTTCGCATAGTCTTGGGTCGCGAGCTGCCATCCTTAATTCTCTGAGCGTCTTCATACTTGTCATTCTTGCTTGCGTGTTTTTCAAGAGTGACAAACTGACCTATCGGAAAATACTGGGTTGCGTCATCGGCTTCTTGGGTATTCTTGCGCTTAATCTCGAAGGTGAGGATAGTGGAGCCTTCACATTGTTGGGCGATGGTTTGATTATTCTGAATGCCCTTTGTGGCGCTTTTGCAGGATTGATGACACGAGGGGTCAGTCAGCGCGTGGATGTGTTTGTGGGTACAGGCTATAGTCTTGGTGTGGGTGGTGCTTTGCTCATCGTTCCGGGACTCTTATTGGGAGGTTCCTTGCCTCATGTGTCACTTTGGGGTATTGTCATCCTCGCGTTGCTTATATGTATTTCCACCATCGGTTTCACGCTCTACAACAAGTTGCTTGCCTGCAACCCAATGGGCAAGGTGGCTATTTGGAACTCTCTCATCCCTGTGGTGGGGGCAGTCACCTCTTGTCTCTGTCTTGGCGAAGTGTTCCACCTCAAATATGTTCTCGCCGCTGTTTTAGCAGCCTCTGGCATCTACATCATCAATAAAGGAAAGAAGTGACCTCGTCTCAGTCGTTCAACAAAAACAAAAGGTTCCGTGGAAGTTTTTTCGTCAAAAGCTTGCTTTATGCCATCAAAAGTTGTACCTTTGCACTCGTGGAATTATAGTTGTCACATGATTCATTTTCAGAAACCATAGTTCACAAAAAGCCTATAGACATCTCCATACCAACGCTATACCATGTCTATACCAACTCTATACCAAGTCTATAGTACCCTAGGGTTACCTTTGGGTTGTCGTAGAGTTGTCAAGGGGGTAGCCAAGGCCCACGGAAGGGCTGACGATGGGTTGGCGATGGATGATTAACAGAGAACTAACCCAAGGGAACCTCTGAGGTGGAGCTTCGGTAACCGAGAGGTAATCATAACTAAAACCTAACGCATATGGCAGATTATCGTGGAGAAAAGAAACGCGGAAAACTGGGAGACCTGATATACAGTTCATGGAATGGGCGTCCATACGTGCGGCGACGTCCTGCCACTGTGGCCAATCCTCAGACTGAAGCCCAGCAGAGTCATCGTCATGCCTTTGCTGAGATTTCGCGGCTGTCATCTGCCATGAAAGTGGCCCACACAGAGGGGCTCCATTGGCAGGCCTTGCATCAGAAGCTCAATACCCATAGTGTTTTCAAGAGTCTGAATAAAGACTGCTATAGTTCTGATGGCATAGATTATTCCCACATCCGTATCAGTCATGGTTCTGTGACAGGTGTTTCTATCGAATCTGCTGAGGTCAATGCACAAGGCATAGTAGAAGTGAAATTCACGGCCAGTCCTTTGTCAGATGGAAGGAATGACCAGTTCTTCCTCTATGTATTCTGCCCTGATTTGCGGGATGGTCGTTTTGCCCAGCCTGTCACTCGCTCCATCGGTGAGGTTCGTGCGAATGTGCCCAGTGAGTGGCAAGGCCACCTGTTGCACCTTTATGCTTTTATGAAAGATTCCAAAGGTCGTACATCTGAAACCATTTATGTGGGGCTGTTTCAGGGGTAGAGTGGAAAGAGTATCGAGTGTTGAATTAATGACAACTTAAAATTATTATGGCACGAAGTTTATCATCTGCAAGTTTGTCGAAATATCTCGAAGGAGGTGTTTACCATGATTTCCTTCAGTATGTGAAGGCTGACAAAGAGTTGGCATTTGAAATCAGAGTGAAGGATGAAGTGATGGTTTATTGTCAGAAGAACCTGATTCTTAGGATTTCACACAGGAAGAATACTTCAGACAATATCACCATGCTCACCCCTCGCTATTATACAAACAGAAAGGATGGTTTGACATTGACTGTACAACTGCGAGAACCTTCTGACTTGCAAGACATGCACAAGGTCAAGAAGTACTTTGAAGATGCCAAAGCTCTGTGCAAAACCTACAAATCGCATGATGAATTTATCGTTCAGCAGCAATACAAAGCGGAACACAGTTCATTTGAAGGAGAATACCTCGCTATAGATATGGAATGGGCACCAGACCAAGCAAAGATTCCTGTGGAATATAGGTTAGCAAAGACGAAGGTGGATTTGCTCGTTGTCAGTAACAAGCCCAATGAAGAAGGCAAGCATGAAATCTATCTGGCTGAGGTGAAATGTGGATTGGGGGCTGTTGAAGGAAAGTCCGGGATTCAGGATCATGTGAGAATGTCGCAGGCCATCATCAACAATGTATATGTGAGGCAGAATCTTCTTGTGGACGTCAGAAGTATCATCAAGCAGAAAACACTGTTGGAGTTGTTTGAAGGAACACCGATTAAGTACAATCTCTGTGAACGCCCTAAGATTATGTTCATTCTTGCCAACTCATCCGATTACGATAAGTTGAGCTTTAACAGAATTATCAGCAATCTGGGTGAAGCAGGACGTGACATAAAGATTGAGTATGTTGGTTCTTCGAAGGGAGCCCAACCAGCTAAAGCACACTATGGAGGTGATAACGACTACAAAAGAGCTTGCCGACAACATCAGGCATGGTTCAGGGAGAATGTCTTGAAATTGCAGATGGGACGTAACCATTCGACTCGTCAAGGTGCAAACGAGACCGTAGAAGAGTTTGAGCATCGACGTACAACAGAAACCGATATTGCTATCCTTACACCTGCCGATGCCGCTCGGCTGATGAACTTTGTTCCAGAATACCACGAAGAGATAAGGAAGGAATTCATGGAGCATAAAGGTAGAATACCAACAGACTTCGGCTTGATGGCAAATATGTTACGCAGCGAGCATGTGCCATACAATATATTTGTTCCAATGATGACCGATTTGGTGACAGCCTCACGCTGTTTCTCTGTAATCCTCCCCCAGAGAGACATCAAGACGATTCGCAAATGGCAAATCGAATACGCTCCCAATACAATAAATGACAGGACTGCTTTCGATGTTTATGTAGAATACGAAACGTCAAAGAAAGAAAAAGGAGTGATAGGAATAGAGGTGAAATATACCGAAGAAGGTTATAGCGTGGGGAATAAGGAGTTCGCAATGATGCAGGATTCCCAATCAGCATATGCGGTAACAACTCGTAATAGTGAGTGTTTCATCAACAACGACCCCATGCAGTTCAACAATCCAGATTTCATTCAGTTGTGGAGAAATCACATCCTTGGCTTGGCAATGCTACAGCAGGGGAAGGCAGATTATTTTGACTCTCTTACGTTGTATCCGTCAGGAAACATCCATTTTCATTCTTCTGATGGTCACATGGGAACCATTGAAGCATACGAAGAACTGTTGACGGATAAAGGTCGAGACACATTTCATGCTATCACCTACGAAGACTTTTTCAATATACTGAGCAAGCATTATAAAAGCGACAGAAACATGTCGTGGCTGAAATACTTAGAAATGAGATATATTAACAACATTCAATGATAACGACGAGACGATGAAAGTAATAGACGAACAGTTAATGAATGATTTGGCGGAGCAAGCCAAGCAGTCGCCGAGGCTGCGGATGAACTACAACTTCCATCAGAGCCTTCAGGACAAGTGCCACCGTTTCCTCAATGCGTTGGAGCCTGGCACTCAGATTCCAGTGCATCACCATCCCACTAAGGACGAGACTTTTGTGATACTGAGGGGTAGGGTGAAGGTGTCGACCTACAATGACCAAGGCGAGGTCTTGGAGTCCGTCATCTTGAGTCAGGAAGAAGGGCGATACGGCGTTGATATCCCCAAGAACGTCTGGCATGGTCTCGAGTGTCTGGAGCCAAGCGTGCTTCTGGAATGTAAAGAGGGACCCTTTGTGGAACATGAGGTGGATGGAATATTGGAGATAAAGCATAATAAAGCAGAATGATGACTGAGAAAGAGAAATGTATGGCTGGCATGTTGTACGATTGCCACTCGCCAGAGTTTATTGCAGCTAAAGCACGCGCCTCGGAATGGTGCGCGCGTTATAATGCGACGCCCTATTCGCGACGCAGCGAACGGCGGAAGATGCTCGAGGAACTGTTTGGCGCCGTCGGCACGAATGTGAGTGTCGGTGATCATTTCACTTGCGACTTCGGCACAAACATCTACATCGGCTCTAACGTGAGCATCAACCTCAACTGCACGTTTATCGACTGCAATCGCATTACCATCGGCAACGACGTGCTGATTGCGCCATGCGTCCACCTGACAACAGCCACGCATCCCGTAGAACTGTCCGAACGACTGACACCCGACTGGAATCCTGAGAGCGGAGCGTATCGTTGGCGTACCTATGCCAAGCCTATCACCATCGGTAACGGCTGTTGGATTGGAGCCAATGTAGTAGTGCTGTCAGGAGTGACGATTGGTGACGGCACAGTCATCGGCGCAGGCAGCGTGGTTACGAAGGACATCCCATCGAACGTCGTGGCTGTGGGGAATCCGTGTAGAGTGATTAGAGAGATTAACAGGTAATTCAATAATAGTATAACCATTTCCCCCCCCCAAAAAAATATATATATACAGATTCTATGGAACAGAAAAGGACTACACCGGAGTTTATTACGGAGCTGCAGCCGAACGAGATTTTCGTCTTCGGCAGCAACCTGGGAGGTATGCACGGCGGTGGGGCGGCCTACATCGCCTACCGCAAGTTTGGAGCCATCATGGGACAGGGCGTGGGCTTGCAAGGCCAGAGCTATGCCATCCCCACCATGCAGGGCGGCGTGGAAACCATCCGTCCGTATGTGGATGAGTTCATCGAGTTCGCCAAGGAGCATCGCGACCTGACGTTCCTCGTGACCCGCATCGGCTGCGGCATCGCAGGATTCACCGACGATGAGATCTCGCCGCTGTTCGAGAAGGCTCACGACGTGGAGAATATTGTGCTGCCAGCGGGTTGGTAATTTACTAATCATAAAAAATACAACAATGAAAGAGAAGATTTTATTTTTGACCGCAGTACTTGCCCTGTTGATAACCGCCAATGATGCCTTTGCCGCTAAAGCTGCGGAAGACTCAATGGAATTGGGTAAACTTTATTTCGTGAATCAGAAGAAAGAAGGAGAACAGCCCATCATGACTGGCTTGAGCCTGTTTGGCAACCGTTGTGGCAGTTATGATCTCAATAAGAAACCTTGCGCTGCTGAGGGAATACGTTCTGTTTTTGAACTCGATGAATGGATTGAGTTTTATCCACAAACAAATGCGAAGACTGGCATCAAAGTGATGGTGTTCAAGCACAAGGCCGACCAAGGTTTTTACTCGAAGAACACTTTAAATGACGAAACTCCTGGTTATATTCAGGAATGTGAGCTGAACAAAGATCCCGATGCGGAAGAAGACAGTCATTGGGGCTCGTTCTACCTCAATCCAGAAGAGGTTGAACCGGGCTATTACGATTTTGTTTTCATCTACAACAACAAGGTCTTTGCCATTATGGTGACGAGATTTTATAAACCCGAAGAACTGTGTGAGAGGCCCGATTCGTATTTGGAGAAACTCATGAAGGAACGTGTCAATATGTGATGATGGAGGATATGAAGAAATTTCTATTGATGGCAGTAGTCGCCATGATGGCTACCATGATGCTGACATCGTGCAGTAAGGATGGCGATGACGTAGTAAAACCGACTCCTGACGAGCCTGTGGTGCTGAACTGTGCAAAGCCTGACTATCTGAAAGCGGGCGATAGGGTAGCACTGATTTCGCCTTCGTACTATACGCCGATGGAGACCATAGAGAAAGCAGCCAATGTGATTCGTTCATGGGGTTTTGAACCCGTCATCGCGCCCAATGTAGATAAGATGCTGGACGGTAAAATAGGTGGAACTGTGGAAGAGCGCGTGAGTGATATCCACTGGGCTTTGAGTGACCCAGGCATCAAGGCCATCCTCTGCAATCGTGGAGGCTATGGCACGATCCAACTCATAGACCAGCTCCCATTCGACGAAGTGAAGGCTGCCCAGAAGTGGATAATTGGCTACAGCGATATCTCCACCCTTCATGGGTTCTGGAGCCGTGCTGGTGTGATGAGCATTCACGGCACCATGAGTACCACGCTGGCCAAGGGTGGTACCGACAAGACTTGTACGATGATGCGCGACCTGTTGCTGGGCAAGGTGCCCCGCTATGAGGTTCCTGCACATCAGCAGAACATCCTGGGTCGTGCCAGTGGCGTGCTCGTAGGCGGCAATCTCTGCACCTTCGCCCCCAACGTCGGCTCCCGTGCTGATGCCACCAAGGGCAAAGACCTGATTCTCTTCGTGGAAGAAATCGGTGAGAACATGCGCAACATCGACCGACAGATGCGCCTGCTGAAGCTGAACGGCGTATTCGACCGCTGCAAGGGAGTCATCCTCGGTGAGTTCATCAGCTGCGGCACTGAGTTCACAGACGAAAACGGTGATGTGATAAGCATTGAAGCCATGCTCCACGACCTGCTGGCTGAGTACCACATCCCTGTGCTCTGCGGATTCCCCACTGGTCATGGCGACGTCAACCTGCCTTTGGTGATGGGTGCTCCTATCACCATCGATGTGCGCACAGACGGAGCCACCTTACAGTTCGACATCGATGGAGATCAGCAAATTGTTAATACCGCCACTATCACCGCCACACCGACACCAGCAGCAGTTCGCATGAGAATGGCGGGAAAAATTGAATAATATGAATAAAATTGTTTTGATCACAGGCGCAACGAGTGGGATAGGACTGGGGTGCGCCAGAAAGTTTGCCGAGAACGGCGACAAGGTGATTCTCACGGGACGTAATGGAGGGAGATTGGAGGAGATTCGCAAGGAACTGACGGAGAAGGGCGCGCAGGTGCTGACGCTGGTCTTCGATGTGAGGGATCGGGCGGAGGCGACGCGGTGCATCAACGCTTTGCCGGCCGAATGGCGTGAGATTGATGTGCTGGTGAACAACGCCGGGCTGGCTCTTGGCGTGGAACCGGAATATGAGGGCTGTTGTGACGATTGGGATGTCATGATCGACACCAACATCAAGGGCTTGCTCACCATGACGCGTCTCATTGTGCCGGGCATGATCGAGCGCAATCGCGGTCATGTCATCAATGTGGGCTCCGTTGCCGGCGATGCTGCCTATGCAGGCGGAAACGTTTACTGTGCCACCAAAGCCGCGGTGAAGGCGCTGACCGACGGACTGCGGATAGACGTGGCCGACACTGCCGTCCGCGTGACCAACTTGAAGCCCGGACTCGTGGAGACGAACTTCAGCAACATCCGCTTCAGGGGAGATACGGCTCGTGCCAAGAAACTGTACACCGGCATCGAGCCCCTGACCGGGGACGATATTGCCGACGTGGCCGTTTATGCATCCAATGCCCCTAAGCATGTCCAGATAGCTGAGGTGCTCATCCTCGCCACGCATCAGGCCAGTGCCAATCTCATCGTAAGGAAAGAATAATGTAACTCACAAGTGAGAAACTGAGACCGTTCCGTTCTGGTGATGCTGAAGTGTCCCTTGAGGCGTTGAATAAACTTTTACGATTTTTTGTAGTCTTACCGATAAATCGTTATAAGATGGAAACGCCTAAGATACATGTCAGTATGAGAAGAATGTTATTCCTAAGCCTTGCTTGGGTGGTTTTGGTCTGCAATGCCTTGGCTCAGCAGACGACTGTGGGGCAAATCAGCATCACGGTGGATTCGATGTTGAATGCTCAGCGGAAGGTGACCGCGCACATGAAGATGGACGGTTACGATGGTGCCATCGGCATCAAATTGCGTGGCAATAGTTCGTTAGGATTTAACCAGAAGAAATACACCATCGAACTGCGCGATGAGCAGGGTGGGGATGTGGAAGCCCCATTGTTGGGTATGCCTGCCCACAGCGACTGGGTGTTGCTGGCGCCCTATGGCGATGTGTCGGCTGTGCGCGACCCGTTGGCATTCCAGTTGTGGCGCGACATGGGTCATTGGGGACCTCGTACGCGGCTCGTGGAATTGACGCTGAATGGTGAATATCGCGGCATCTACATCCTTTCGGAAGCCATCAAACGTGGTGAAGAACGTGTGAACATCGCAAAGATGAAGAAGAGCGATGTGGCAGGACGGGATGTGACAGGTGGCTATCTGTTGCGCATTGACACCTACAACGAGGACGATGCCACTTTCACGTCGAAGGTGCCAGGCGTTGGCGAGGGCAATATGTCAAGTCAGGTCATCTGGTCGTGCATCTATCCGAAGAAGAAAAAACTCACGTCCGAGCAGTTCACCTACATCCAGAACTATGTGGACACCGTGGAGCAGGTGATACAATCAGAAGGTTTTGCCGACCCGAAGACGGGATATGCCCGCTACATCGATGTACCTTCTTTCGTCGATTATTTCATCCACACCGAACTGAGCCTCAATGCCGATGGCTACAAACGCAGTGCCTATTTCTACAAGGAGAAGCAGCATGAGGATGGAACAGGTGGAAAATTGGTGGCAGGACCTGTGTGGGATTACAACCTGGCCTATGGCAATGCGAACTTTGCCAATGCCGACAACCCCGAAGCATGGAACTTCGAGGGTGCCAGCAACAATCCCACTCCAGCCATGTGGCAACGACTGTTGCAAGACCCTGCTTTCCGCAAGGCAGTGAAAGTGCGCTACAAGGCATTGCGGAAGAACGTGCTGAGCAACAAGGCCATTGATGCCTATATTGACCGTCATGCCAAATTGTTGGCTCCCTGTTTAGACAGACATTTTAAAACATATCCTGAATTGCTCGTCACTGAAGAGCAGAAGCAGCAGATGTCCAAGCCACAGCCTTTCGGAACTTTCCCTGGCGGCTTCGGCGGCTTTCCTGCAATGGGCGGTTTCCCAATGATGGGCGGAGGGTTCCAGATGCCAGATTCCATTCCGCAGTTTCCTGGCGACTTTGGCGGCTTTGGCGGCTTTGGTGGAGGCTTCAATGCTGTCGGCATGTTTGCTGCCTATCGTGTCAGCTCCTACGATGAAGAAATAAAGATATTGAAAGAGTGGCTCGCCAATCGCCTCGCTTTTCTCGACCGCAACATCGAACGGTTCGACAAAGACTGGGAACCGCGCATTCAGGAACTGAAGGAAACCAAGATGCCGCAGTTTGGTGGCGGTTTCCCGTTCCCATTCTCGTTCTAAAATGAGTGTACCTTTGCCTACAAACTTCCTCTCCACTCCGTCGGTTTGATGCCAAACTGACGGGTGAAGCACTTGGTGAAGTAGGAGGGACTGGAGAAGCCGACGCTGTAGCAGATGTCGCTGACGGTCTGGTCGGTCTCGCGGAGAAGGTGAGCCGCTCGTTTGAGACGGACAATCTGGATCATCTCGTTGGGCGTCACGTCAGCCAAGGTCTTGATTTTCGCAAAGAGACCGCTGCGTGAAATGGCCATCTGCTCGGCCAAGAAATCAACGTTCAGCTCTGGATTGGCAAAATTCTGCTCGATGAGGGCGTTCATGCGACTGAGGAAATCATTGTCGGTGGGGTTGCTGGCAATCTCGGTCACAGGCTCAAGTGGCTCGTGGCTGAATCGTTCGCGCAGTCGGCGACGCATGTCGAACATGTTGCGGATGATGCGCTCCAGGTATCCGATGGAGAAAGGCTTCTCCACGTAGGCATCGGCACCCACGTCCATTCCTTCGAGCTTCGAGTCGTCGTCGGTCTTGGCGGTGAGCATGATGAAGGGGATGTGACTGGTGTTGGGATTCCGACGAAGACGGCGACAGAGTTCGGCTCCGTCCATGCGTGGCATCATCCAGTCGCTGACAACGAGACTGACATCGTTCTGTGCCAGTCGGTCAAGCGCCTCAATGCCGTCGCATGCGGTCACCACATCGTAAGATGCTCGGAAATGATTCGCCAGATAGTCTATCATGTCCTGATGGTCATCAACGATGAGCAGTTTCTGGAACGAAGCGCTGGAGGATGGTACAGCAGACCCGTCAGTATGTTGCGGTACATAGTCGTTCTGCAGCGTCTCCTTTTCTTCCATCGACTGGCTCACTGGCAGTCGAACCACGAATTTGGCACCCTTTCCCACTTCGCTCTCCACGCTGATTTGTCCGCCGTGCTGACTGACAATGTTCTTCACGATGGAGAGACCGATACCCGTTCCTGGCTTGTTGTCGGCCACTTGATAGAATGGCTGGAAGATGCGCTCACGGTCTTTCTCGGCTATGCCCATGCCATCATCCTCCACCTTGATGCAGAAGTGGTTGGCATCAGGTTCCTCAAAACAGCAAACGCTAACGCTGGTACGGGCATATTTGTTGGCATTGGACAGCAGATTGCTCACCACCTTCGTCACCGCTTCAGCATCGACGATGGCCGTGAAGCCCTCATTGGGAAAATCAGACGAGAATGTCTTTCCGCCCTGTTGAAATGTCGGGGCAAAACGTTCGCACACATTACGGACGAGTTGGCACACATGGTGCACGCCGAAGTGCATGGGCATCTCCTTCTGCTCGACCTTGCGGTAGTCGAGCAGCTGATTCACCAGTTCCAACAACCGATGGGCGTTGCGGTCGATGACGTCAAGAGATGGGTCAAGCGTGGTTTTCTTCAATTCCTCCAATGGACCGATAATCAGCGTCACAGGCGTGCGTATCTCATGGGCGATCATCGTGAAGAAATTCATGCGTGCCTCGCGTGCTTCCCGCTCTTTGGCTTCCGACAGACGCTGGATGTCCTCCTGATGACGACGCTCTGCACGACGAAGCCGTAGCCGCATATAGTACCAGATGGCTCCGATGATGAGCAGCAGATAGACGATACGTGCTGGCCAAGACCACCAGAAAGGAGGACTGACAACAATGGTGAGCCGAGCCTCGTCGGTTGACCAAAGCCCGTCATTATTTGTAGCCTTCACACGGAACGTGTAGGTGCCAGGCGGCAGATTGGTGTAGGTGGCTTTCGTCTGCGCTCCAACATAGTTCCAGTCGCTGTCGAAACCATCCAACCGATAAGCATACTGATTCTTCGATGGCGACACATAGCTCAGAGCGGCATACTGCAGACTAAACATGCGGTCGCTGTAGCTCAACGAGAGCTGACCGCTATCACTCAGCGCTTCCTTCATCAGTTCGTCACCTACGTGTATGGTCCGATTGAACACCTCCAGCCCCGTGATATAAACCCGAGGTGGCTGATGGTTGGTACGGATGTGGGATGGGAGAAATCGGCTGTAACCACTGGTCGTGCCGAAATAGATGTAGCCATGAGAATCGCGGAAACAGGCATCAGGACAGAACTGGGTGCTCACCAGACCATCCTCTCGCGTGAAGATGATGCGTTGCTTGGTGTTGGGGGACGAGAATTTTACGACTCCCTCCTCAGTGCCCAGCCAAAGACCATCGCCCTTGTCGTCCTCTACGATGCTGCTTACAGTGCCACTCATGACTCGAAGGAAATCGTCCGTCTTGGGTCGGTAGAGACACAGACCGTTTTGCGTGGCTACCCAAAGCCTTCCGTCACGTGCCATCACCACACTGTTCAGTTCATTATCGCTCAGCGACGTTGTGTCGTTACGATGCTGATATTGTTTCCATGTCTTTCCGTCGAAGCGGTAGAGCCCTCCTCCTTGCGTGGCTACCCATAGACGTCCTGCGGCATCGGTCGCCATGCTGACGGTTACGCCATCCAATTCTTTCACGGCAATGAAACGGTCTGCTCGCTCGTCGTAGCGGCACAGACCCGTCATCGATGCCACCCACAACTGCCCTTGTTTATCTTGACAGATGGCATAGCTGCTGTTGTCGTAAAGCCCGTCGTCGGTGGTGTAGCGACGGATGCCGTTGGAAGCTAATCGGTAAACACCTCCAGTGTAGGTGCCTACCCAAAGACGGTCGGCATCTGCTCGATGTTCGGCACACAAAGCGTGGACATTCTCACGAGAAAGCATGTCATGACCAGTGAAATTGATTGTCTTGCCATCCTTTCCTATACAACTAAGTCCGTTATCATCGCTGGCTATCCAGAGCTGACCGTTGCGGTCTTCGCAGAAGCGGGAGATGACATGTCCACCTACCGTCTCAAAACGGTGAGCCATGTTGTTGAGGTAGCAGACACCATCGTAAAACGTGCCCACCCAAAGACCTCCTTCGTTGTCGCGCTCTATGGCATAGACAAACTTGGGTGTTTCCCAAAGCGACGCCGTACCTGTCTTCCTGTCGTAAGCAAGCAATCCCTCGTCGCACCCCATGAGCAGGATGCGCTGGTCATATTCAAAGAGTTGATGGATGTGATGCCCCAATCCTTCACGTGTGGGATTGAGTTTTTGTTCAGGAAGTCCACTAGCCCCTATTTGCATCAGTCCTTCTTCCCAAGTGCCCACCCATAGTGTTCCGTCTTGGGTCTGCAAACGGTCTCCACGACCTGTCGGTTGGCTTTCCTGTCCCTCCAGAAGTCGGAAAGTTTCCGTGGTGAAGGAAAAACTGAAGATTCCTCGTTGTGTACCCACCAAGAGGGAATCGCCCTCGGCTTTGAGCGACATGACGAATTGGTCGATGCCGTTTTCTGGGATGCGGAATGCCCTTACCTGTGTGCCGTCGAAACGACACAGACCATTGTCAGTGCCAAACCACATGAATCCCCGCCTGTCCTGCACGATGTGGCGTACCGTATTCGACGGCAGTCCATCTTCGACGGTCAGTCGGCGCATCACCTGCGACCACATGTTGGAGGTCAGCAGAACGGTCAGCAATATTATCAGGAATCTTCTCATTTGCCTACAAATGTCGTACTTTTCTCCGAAACCTGCAACAATTTCTACTACTATTTCGTATAAATGACGTAATCGCTCAGCTGAACCCACGACGATGTCTCAGTGTAGGTGGTCTGGTAGGCACCGATGGACAGTCTTCCCGCGCTGATCTCAATGGGTGAGCCAGGCATATTGTTCCAGGTCTGACCGTCGCGACTGGTGCGGGCGAAAAGCTGGTTGCCACGACGTTCGAACTGCAGATAGGGATCGAAATCGTAGCCCTTGGAGTTGGGGAATTGTGGACGTCCCCGTGGACTTAGGATGGTGAGCATGTTGCCGCAGTTGTAGAGTGGAAAGGCTCCCAACTGATAGTAGGTGCCATGTCCGTCGCTCAGCAGCAGACCGCCTTCGTTGTAACTCTTCACGTTGTGCTGGCTGAGTCCCTCCATGTCATCGACACGGACCATGACCACAAAATCACCTTCCACCTCTTGATAGATTGCGCCACCATGCTGCAACGGTGCATCATTGAATGCGGCAGTCTTGGTCGACAGCGTGAAGGGGGTTCTCTTCTCGAAGACGGGCTTCATCAGCGGTGAAAGCGTGAATTTGCTATCGGGATCTGTCTCCTCGAAATCATCGTCACCAAGGGAGGGGGTGTCGAAACGGTTCGTCTTGTCGTACATCTGGGCAACTTCCTCGGGCGTCGCTGCATCGGGTGAAATCCTCAGCGAACTGATGTAACCCATGAAGTTGTTGGTTCCAGTGCCATCGGCGCCAATGGTGACGTGTCCGTCGGGGCGCACCATGATGAAGTTGTTCTGCTCGCTGACCAACCGACCGTTCAGATAAGCCCGTTCCTTCCATCCGTCGAAGGTGATGACCCAGAACTGCCACTTGCCTTCACCTTCGGCAATCTCCTTGGGCAGACCGCAGCTCTCGAACGAACCATTGTGGTTGATGAGACCTGTCTGCGGGTCGGTGCCCAAGCGGAACTCGGTCGTGGCCAAGTCGGCACGCGAAGCAGACAGCGATGCCACCGTGGAAACGGGTCCCACCTTGGTGCTGAGCACCCAGGCAGAGATGGTGTAGGGCGCGTTGTAACGATAAGCCTGCGGCAATGCCATCGTGCTGGTCAGGCGTTGCGTACCATTGAAAAACAAAGCCCACTTTCCATCCCTCACACGGGCTCGGATGGGTTTGTTGGCACGAAAGCTCATCGCTTGTGTCTGGACTTCCGTCACATCGAATGGTGCCTGTTTGCCTTGCGAGAGAACCGCGGCATCAAACTGCATCACGGCATGGGCACGTTGGGCAGGTGTCACGTCTTTCTGGTGCATGCCCGGATAGCTGTCGTTCGATTCGATGTCGATGTCGGGCAATGCAGGCGCCTTTTGCCACACCTTCACATTCCAGATGGCAGGCATGTGACCATTCTTTTGCGTGTCGCTGATGCTGATACGCACAAAACGTGCTTTCGTGCTGCCTCGATCAATCATGGGGGAACCTTGCATGGTGTTCTCGCTGCGGTCGGCATAGGTGACCCATTGTTGACCGTCGAGCGAGGTCTCTATCTTGTATTGGTAGAAGAATGTGGCATATTCGAACTGTGTCCAGATCTCATTGAACTTCTGTACGCGCCCCAAGTCTATCTGCAACCACTCGCTGTGTTGCTTGTCAGCTGTCCAGTTGGTGTTGGCTGCCTTCCACAGGGTGGCATTGTTGTCATCCACCGCATATTCGGGCTTGAACCAATCGTCGTAATAAGAAGAAGCGGTCACTTTGGCGCCGAATGCCAAGTTCTTGCTCTTCGATGTATGGAATATGTCCACGTTCAGGGCATTGTGTGTGGGTACAACGGGCTGGATGTTACCTTGCGCGTCGAATTGCATCTCATCGATGCAAATCTGACGGTTGAAGCCATGTACGCTGCGGGGCAGATTGTGACGATGATAGACGATGTAGTACTTGCCGTCCCGTTCCAGAATGCTGTGATGACCAGGGCCATGCACCGTCTGGTCATTGTTGGTCTTGAGGATGCAACCTTTATACTCGAAGGATCCCATCGGACTAACGGTCGAAGTGGCATACTGCACGCAGTAAGTATCGTCGTGGCACGAGCCAGAGGAGTAGGTGAAATAATAGATGCCGTTACGCTTAAACACGAAGGGTGCTTCGAATATGTCTTTCAGTTCGGTGTTGGGAATGAGCCGCTTCTCGCCGAGTTCTGTGCCATTCACCTTTGTGACGCCACAGCCGAAGTCCTTATAGATGCCCCACGTACAGAAGTAGAGATACTCCTGACCGTCTTCATCGCGGAAGAGTTGGGGATCGAGCGTGATGGCATTGTGGACAAAGCGGTCTGGAACGAGCACGGCATCGTCACGTCCAAGGACATTGCGCCAAGGACCTACGGGTGACGAGCTTTCACCCACCAGTACCTCGCATGGACGACAATAGTAATAACGGAAAGTGCCGTCAGGTTGCTGCACTACATCAGGAGCCCATACCACTTCTGTCGTGGGCCAGTTCATCACGATGTTCTTCCAATTCACAAAGTCCTTGCTCACCCACACCTGAGCAGGTCCGTAGCCGTTGCCCGTACCGTCGGTGGTGGCATAGAGGTAGAAGGTGTCACCAAACTGACGGATGGTGGGGTCGGCAAAATAGCCGGGAACAATCGGATTGCCCGCACCCGGAGTATTCCATTGTGCCACCTCGGTTTGTGCATGGATAGCCAAAGTGGCTCCCAGCATCATGGTCGTCATCCATTTTCTCATGTTCTCATTGCTGATTAGTCATAACCACTTTGCGACCATTGATGATGCCAATGCCATGCAGAGGAGCTGACTGGGGACGTCCCAGCATGTCGAAGAGATGCGTGGAGGCAGCGGGGGCTGAAGCGGATGGGAGAGAAATGAGGGTGGTGGGGTCATCGTAGTCGATGTCGGCCACTTGGAAACCATAGTCCGAGTTGGTGATATGGACGCGAAAGATGAAGCGGGCAATGGCTTCTTTGTCGGCCGCATATTTGTAACGCAAGGCTTGACCGATAGTGTAGTCGGAGCCTTGCTTCACCTTGTTGGGATACTGACCGATGTTGAAGGTCAGCGACGAGGGTGCAAATTCACTGAATAGATAGCCGTTGTCCCAGTCGCTTACTTTTCCGCTGGCGTTGAACCAATGCCCATAGCCGTTGGCTGTCGAAGCACTTTTATCCAAAGCCTGTGTTCTGGGATTGAGGGGATAGAACATGATCTTGCCTGTCGCAGGACCGCTGGCAGAATAGCTCAACATCTTGCTTGCGATGTCGGCTGTATTCAATTGGAAGGCGGTGCCTAACTGAGCCAATGCTTGGTTGCTGACATTTACAGCCACCGCATCGTAGCTGTTCAGTTTAGGCAGATTGACATCGTAGGTGATGGTGATGTTGCTCGCCTCACGTCCGTCAAGAACCGATGCCACATAAACGGTGGCTTTCGATGTGAGGTCTGTGCCCTCCAACTGGAAACGGTAAGGCCATTGTTCGGCATTGTCGGCTTTCTCCGTCCACTTGTGCTGCACATATTTCTTGGGAGCAGGAACAACGATGAGCCACAGGCGGTCAACTCCCTCGGGTACGGTCATTGTCACATCCTCCGTCACCTCAGTCGAACCAGTGCAATACACTTTGTCCTCATGGAAGTACTGGCGGGTGCCGTCCTTCATCAGTGCCACATAGCCCAGTCGGAAGCCACGGCTGGCGCGATTGGAGTTGTTGACGTAGGTCGTTCGTTTGGTGGCTCCCCATGCTGTTTCGCCAGTCAGCATCTCAGCAGGGTCGCCAACTGCCAATGAGCAGCCCCAAGGCGATAGTGCCGTGAAGTGGATCTTGATTTCTGTGCCAGCAACTGGCACGTTGAGCGGGATGACATTGAAACCGCTGGACTGTGGCGTTGATGCCAATGCCACCTGATAGGTTTTGTCGTCCGTCATCACGCATCGATATTCGAAATCGCCGATGTAGGGGTCACGATAGGGTTTACATGCCTCCAAATCCCAGGTGGCGCAACGAGCGGCATAGTCGTAGTAGAGGCGGAACAGTCCTGTGGCATCCAGTCCTTTTAGTTTCATCAGCGCCTGATTGAAATCGGTTGCATTACCTTGGGTCTGACCTGTCATGGGTTGGTTCCATACCTGAGCCACGGTGGTGATGTCGTCGTAGTATTGGTTGATGTAATAGTGGAACCAGTAGGACTGATAGCGGTGCCACTCGTGCGAAAAGGCATAGTTGTGTGACTTGCGGAACACGGAGATGCTTTGGTTGTACATCTGTTCGGGGTAGGACTGGGCTGCCTGCCACTGAGCGGTCTGTTCCCAAATGGCTTGACCATTGCCGCATTGCAAGTGGAAGCCTGTATTGTCGGTCGATGAATCTTTGTGTCCGCTATGTTCGGCATAGCACATGTAGTGGAAGGAGTGTCCCACTTCATGAGCCACGCTATGGCCGACAGGCTTGCAAGCCGAAGGACCCAGCCAGAGGGCAGAGACCATATAGTCATATCCGCTGCCGTAACAAACCCAATCGGTGGTGTGGTTGAGCAGCACCATCACCTTATATTTCGATAGGTTGGACTTAACGGGATCAACGAAGCCGAGTTGGTTGATTTCCAAGTCGAAGAATTCCTCGCATTTCTTCAGCAAATCTTGCTCATCAACGCGGTAGGCTGCTGGCGCTTTCGAGGGGAGTGTGTTGCCGTAGCCCTTGTCCCAGAACACGATGATGTTGTCGGACTCCACACTTCGGCTCTTCGACCAGGTATATTGGTTGTCGGGGTCGCTCTCTTTATAAAGTAATGAGTCTGCTTTCCAAGGGTGGAGCCACTCGTAGGGGATGTAAACGGTTTTTTGTGCAGCTGACTGCAGACAGGTGAGTACGGCGAGCATCGCCAAGAGGATTGTACGTTTCATATTTGTTTGTTAGTTGTTAGTTAGTTTGTTGCGTTTATTGGAATTTTGATGCAAAGTTACAGACTTTAGTGAAGTAGCAATGAAAGAATCGACCAAGATGATGAAAGAATCGTCCAAATTCTTGTTGTGTCGATGATTTTGGACGATTTTGTGAACGGTTTAGACGATTTTGTCACCATGAAAGGGAATTTTCTCATACCTTTGCAGCAAATTAGTGAACAACCAACTAACTAAACAACAAACAAACTAACAAATGAAAAAGATCCTGTTACTTTCGGTTTTTAGTTTGACGCTGTTGGTGGCATCGGCTGCCATCAGCTATCGGAGCATCGCGAAGGTGGAGCGTGTCAGTGTGGAGACGCCTGTGGGCTGTGCACCCCGACTGCCTTATCAGGTGTGGGTGACATACTCCGACGGTAAGGGGGAGTTTCGTCAGGTGAAGTGGCTCAACTCGTCGGAGGCGACCGAAAAGGCGGAGTCCAACCCGACCATCAATCCTGTGGGCACTGCTTATCAGGTGCGTGGATTCATCATTGGTGACAACACGACGGCGAACGGTTATCCTGTGACTGCAGAAGTGCAGGTGGTGGAGGGTGCGTGGCCTGTGCCGAACCGCATCCCTGTGGCTGAGCCCCTGCCGCTTAGTCAGGTGAGCATCGACGGGAACAACCGTCTCACCTGGAACCGTGACCTCGACATTGACCAACTGATCAGTTTGCCTGTGAAGCAGCAGCTCTACAATTATCGCGACACTTACGGACTGTCCACAGAGGGCTATCCTGAGAGCGACGGATGGGATTCGCCCACCACGAAGCTGAAGGGGCACGGGTCTGGTCATTACATGTCGGCGCTGGCTTTGGCCTTTGCCAGTTGTCAGGATGAGGGGAAGAAGGACATCTTGCGAAAGAACATCAAGATGATGGTGGACGAACTGCGCCAGTGTCAGGAACTCACCTTCGTGTGGGACGAGAAGCTGGGCCGCTATTGGGAGGCTCGTGACTTTGCCCCAGAGGAGGAACTGCGGCAGATGCAGGGTACGTGGAGCGACTTCGACCGCTACAAGAAGGATTGTCGGAAGTATGGCTACGGTTATCTGAATGCCATCCCTGCCCAGCATTGTGTGCTCATCGAAATATATCGTGCGTATAATAATGAGAGTTGGGTGTGGGCACCCTATTACTCCGTGCATAAGCAGCTGGCGGGACTCATCGACATCGCCACCAACATCGACGACAAGGAGGTGGCAGAGAAGGCGTTGCTCATTGCCAAGGACATGGGACTCTGGGTATGGAACCGTCTGCACTACCGCACCTACGTCAAGAGCGACGGACGACAGGACGAACGTCGTGCGCGTCCGGGTAATCGTTACGAGATGTGGAATATGTACATCGCTGGCGAGGTGGGTGGTATGGCTGAATCGCTGGCACGCCTGTCAGAGCTGACGGGAACAGCCGAAGAGAAGGCGCATCTGATAGAAGCCGCCAATTGTTTCGACAGTCCTGCGTTCTTCGACCCGTTGGCGAAGAATGTGGACGCCATCCGTACGCGTCATGCCAACCAGCACATCCCGATGGTGACGGGGGCCTTGCGCTCTTTCCGCACCAACGGCAATGCCTACTATTATGATCTGGCGCAGAACTTCTGGACGATGATTCAGGGCCGATACCGTTATGCGATGGGAGGTGTGGGCAACGGCGAGATGTTCCGTCAGC
>Ga0310695_10001760_pt1 | contig 48996 bp, 42 predicted proteins | sample RumenRJG_04DNA_FD_203882 | JGI IMG/M metagenome (GOLD analysis project Ga0310695, IMG submission 203882) | Bovine rumen microbial communities from Lethbridge, Alberta, Canada - RJG_04 (v2) (version 2) | ecosystem: Host-associated > Mammals > Digestive system > Stomach > Rumen | place: Canada... | reverse complement strand
AAACTGCAAAAGAATGTTTCATATCGGCAAGACCGCCGCTTTCATTCGTCACTTAGAGATAAGGGGTATGTAACATGATACTCTCGGAAGAACACAGAATAAAAAAACATAACAATAAGAAGCTTCTTCACGAGATAGACGATTACTGCTATAAAGTGAAGAACCTTTCGAACAGCGTCAACTACCTGATAAAGCAGTGCTACCGCATTCACACGAAGATAAAGAACGGTAAGACTCTAGAAGAATGGGAAGATGAACTTATCAGAGCGATAAACAGCGGCATCACGGAATACAATTTGGGTCGCTCTGAAGTCAAGCGGTTACGTTATATCGGAGCTGATAACGGATACATAGCCGATGCATATTTCCTCAGCTGGTATCTGAAAGGAACGGAAGTATATAAAGACGTTCCGTATGCGACATGCAGCCAGATATGCATACAGGAGAAATGCAGAGAGTGGAAGTCGTTCTACAGGGCGACAGCAGAATATGGGAAAGATCCGAAGAAGTTTAAGGAACATCCGCATGTACCGGGGTATCTCAACCCAAAAACAGGAAGAGGTTCTCTTGTGATCACCAGTCAGAATTTTAAGGTTGATGAGGCTGGTAATGTTACTATGCCCAAGTTTCTTAGCGGCATACACATCCGTGCAAGACACGGCAACGTAAGGCAAATACGCATAAAGATTTTTAAGAACTCCATACTTATCAGTCTGATGTATGAGAAAGAAGAAAAGCAGATATGCGGGACAAAGGTCATGGGGATAGACATGGGAGTAAACAATCTCTTAGCAGCCGCATGGGATTCTGAAGACAAGCCCGTGATAATCAATGGGAAACCGCTGAAATCGATAAACCAATACTACAACAAGGCAAAAGCGCATATGCAAAAGGAGGCGAAGATATATAACGGAAAGAACAGTACCAAAAGAATGAATAAACTTACGGCCAAAAGGAATCGCAAGATAAAAGACTACATGCACAAAGCAAGCAGGAAGATCGTAGACATGGCAGTCTCGTCAGGTGTCGGACTCATAGTGATTGGAGCCAATCACGGATGGAAACAGGAAGTACACATGGGAAACATAACAAACCAGAACTTTGTATCCATACCATATAAGACTCTTACTGACATGATCGCATACAAAGCAAGAATTGAAGGCATAGAGGTAAAAACTGTGCGTGAGAGCTACACGAGCGGCACGAGTTATCTTGATGGAGAGAAGCCTGACAGAGCTCACTATGACAAGGCACGAAGAGTAGAACGCGGTCTATTCAAGAGCAACACCGGGATATTGATAAACGCAGACGTAAATGCTGCATATCAGATGATGAAACTAGGTGACACAAGAGCAATTCCCATCAAGACAGGAGAACAGATAATCAAGATAAAAGCAGCCTGAATTAGATCAGGTAGAGGCATCAGGCTAGTGCCATTAAAGAGCCGGTATGATACTATTCATTTCGGAGATTTAAAAATATCAGTCACAAACTGGTAAATAGCCATGATAGAATATAAAAGTTGGTTTCAGGCACGTCGGAATTATAGGGGATCAGACTTATGGACATACTCTTTTCGCAGGGTTCTTCAAAGAAGACAATAGCATTACCGAAGGAAACAATTAAGGATCTGGCATTGGAAGACATCGTTGCTTCCGCATGTTCCGTGAAGGAAGACCGTGAGAACGTAATGAAGATATTCTCGCAGATACCTTCCGAACCTGATGACATAAGATTCAGAAGCAGCATCGTTCAGGACCTGATCGGCAATAAAGAACTGTGCGATAAGATAAGCAATTGCTCCCACGACATCATGGCACTCAAATACTACGGCGGAAGCTATAAGCAGATGAGGAGAAATGAGGTCAATCTCTATAACCTTTTGGAAGACATCAGAGAACTGATAGTTTTTACTAACGTAACCGAGAAGCTTGCATCCTGCCTCCATGAATACGAGATCAGATCTGAAGGTCTTATAAAGCTCCGCGAAGATCTTGATAAGACCGTAAACTCGGAAGACTTCTCCGCATTGAAGAAAGATCTGGAAGACATGAATAACGATCTGGGCGGCGTACAGGCAGCCTATATTGCCGTTAACTTCACGACTGATTTCAATATTGAAAACGTTGCAGCGATAGAATTCGTTCCTCATAAGCTTGTTTCTAAATACGGAGTTGTCGAGAGGCTCACTGCGATGAATCTGATCTCACCTTTTGAGACCGGAACCAAGCTCGGAAGAGTTCCCGATCCGCTTCTGCAGGCTATTGCGCCTAAGCTCCAAAGACACTTAAAGAAGCACTTCAGCGATATACAGAAGACATTTACCAAATATGCTGACTGCGATACCAAAGAGCTCACCGGAATGTACGAAGGCCTGATATTCTATCTTGCAATGGCAAGATTCGGAAGAAGTCTTAAGGACAAGGGTTATAACCTCTGCTTCCCTGTTATCGATGAGAATGTAAGATTCGACATCAAGGGCTTATACAATATAAGACTTGCGATAGACGGCGCGAAAGACATCGTCAAGAATGATTTCTCCTTCAAAGAAGACGAGCGCATCTTTATCCTCACGGGTCCAAACAGAGGCGGCAAGACGATAATCGAACAGGCCATCGGTATCACATCCGTCATGGCATCTCACGGCCTTTTTGTCACAGCGGATTCATTTACCGGAATACCTTTTGCGAATATCCTTACGCACTTCCCGATTGACGAGAATCTTACGATCAATTACGGTCGTCTCGGTGAGGAAGCCATCAGGGTCAAGGAGATCGTAAACCAGTCTGATGACAACACGCTCATCCTCTTCAATGAGACTTATTCCACGACATCATCTTCAGACGGTGTCTACCTCGCAAGAGACCTCATAAGGGTCCTTAAGGAGAAGGGCACTTATGTCATCTTCAACACACATCTTCATGATCTCGCAAAGGACATTCCTGAGATGGACAAGTGGGAAGGTCAAGGCGATATCATCAGCATCATAATGGAGCGCAAAGACGATAAGAACACATTTATGTTAAAGCGCGCTGCACCTGATTCATGTTCATACGCAAGGGACATCGCACTTAAATACGGCATCACTTACGAGCAGATGACGGATAAGGAAGCTTAATTCTTCAACAGGTGTTCAACGCTGTTCTTATCTGTTTTCCGCTCTTTTCGATGCTCTCCTCCACAGCATCGAAAAATCTATCCTGTATGCGATTTGATATTGTAAAATGCTTTCAAAAATACCGCAAATCAGAAGCCTTCCGATGTTAGTATTATCAGGTAAACACTTATATTTGGGGATATAAGGAGAAAGTACTGGACGAGAGGAAGTAATTTTGCAAAGGGTAAAATCGTACTCTTTTAGGGGTGAAAAAAGTACGATTTCACTCGTTGCAATTTGCAAGCCTTGTTTTCGTACGTTTTTAAGGGCGAAAAACGTACGATATGAGGCTTTGCTCTTTGCAAAGCATTTTTTCGTGCTCTTTTGAACTTGAAAAACGTACGATCTGGCGCTTTGCAAAGTGAAGCCGGCAGTCAGATCAACGGATAATAAAATGAAGAGTCAAGAGCACAGCAAGGAAGATGATGTTTACGACAGTAAACGCGCCTATGTAGCTGATGCTCTTTTCTTTTGCCTTCGGGAGCGCTGCATGGAACTTGTATGTGATAAGGCTTGCCATGCTCGCAATGAGGGTTCCGAGGCCGCCTAAGTTGGTTCCGATCACAAGGGCGTCACCGTTGTCCGTAAATACCGACAGAAGTATCGCTGCAGGAACGTTGCTTATTACCTGTGAAGCTGTGATCGCGGTGATCGCAGGTGACTTCTCGACGATCTTGGAGATAGTCTCGTAAACGATCTCGATCCTTCCCATATTGCCTACGAAAACGAAGAAGAATACGAACGTGATAAGGAGCGTGTAGTCAACGCCCTTGAATGCTTTTCGATCCATTATGAGCATCGCCAGGATCATGATGCCAAGGACGATATAGTATTCGATGACCTTCAATACGACAAGGAGGCTCAAGACAAAGAGCACGATGCAGACCGCAAGCCTGATGCCGGAGATCTTCTTTTGCTCATGCTCCTTCCCGTGCTGTATCTTCATGTCCTTGCAAAGGACGAATACTGCGATAGTAACGAGCACCAGAGAGCACAAAGAATAAGGCAGCACGAGCGTTAGGAAGTGCCCCATCTCCATGTTGTAGTGCGTGTAAAGATAGATGTTCTGAGGATTTCCGATCGGCGTCTGCATGCTTCCGAGATTGGTCGCAACAGTCATTAATATCAGAGTGAACGTCAGTGTCTTCCTGTCGTCAAATGACTTCATCAGCGCGATCGCGAAAGGCACTAGAGTTACGAGCGTTACGTCATTCGTGAGGATCATTCCGAGGAAGAACGAGAGCCAGACGAGTATCAGCGACACGAGGCGTGACGAATGGACTTTGGACAGGAGCTTATTCGTGAGCTTGTCGAAGACGCCTAATATTACGAGTTCGGATACGACGATCATCATGCAGAAGAGGATCGAGAGCACCCGGAAATCAACGTAGCCGATATATTCCTTATCCGGATGCACGAAGAAACAGGATACTATTGCAAGTATTCCTGAGATGAATAAGACCGGATCTTTCTTGATTCTTTCTAACATAGCGACACGATTGTACACCTTAAACCAAGATATGTCGCTTGTGAAATATGACAATCTCGTAAAAGCGCTTGTTTCAAGCTTCCCCTATCCCGGTTAAGGATTTGTTGCCTTCCGGGCGGACAAAAAGAGCAACACAGAGAGCAACATGACCAATGTTGCCTTATTTGTTGCCTTCCGGGCGGACAGAAAGAGCAACATTTGAGGCAACAATTCTTAACCGGCGGTAACATGCCAAGGACTCGAAAAAAAACACGCCACAGTGCACAAGAATTATAGGGGCTGCCTCACTGAGACAGCCCCATGGATAAACTTCTTACTTGTTGTACTTCTCTTCGAACTCCCCGATCGGCACGGGTCTGCTGAAATAATATCCCTGAACCGTCTCGCAGCCGAGTTCTTTGAGCCTCCTTACCTGGGCCTCATTCTCAGCGCCTTCAGCAAGAGTAATGAATCCCAGTTCCTTTGCGAGCGTGATGATGTGACTGATTACGATAACATCGTCCTTCTGCTCCTTTTCGACGCCAAGCTTATCGACAAAGCTCTTGTCGATCTTCAGCGTGTCAAGCGGCATCTCGGTAAGGAGCGACAGTGATGAATATCCTGTACCGAAGTCGTCCATCGATATCTGGAAGCCCCTCTCGCGCAGCTCTTCAAGGATCCCGATCATGTGGTCCATGTCTTCGTATGTGGCGCTCTCTGTAAGTTCGAACTCGATATACTGATGGTCCACATGATATCTGTCTACGATCGATACCAGGTGTTCTATGAGATTCTCAAAGTAGAACCTGCTCCTTGAGAGGTTTACCGATACCGTATAGAGCTTCCTGCCTTCATGCTTCCATCTGGCCAAGGTCTCGCAAGCTTTAGTCAAGACCAGATCGTCGATCTTGCCTATGGATCCGTCCTTTTCGAAGAACGGCACGAACTTCGAAGGCGCTAAGAACTCCTTATGTCCGTAGTTCCACCTTATGAGGGCCTCAATGCCCTTGAGCTCGGTCGAATCGCCCGTAAGGTCGAACTTCGGCTGGAAGAAGACAATGAACTCATTATTTGCGATCGCCCGGTCGATCGAAGCCTTGATGTAGTTGCCCCATGAGATGTCGTCATGCATCTTGTCTGTAAAGAAGATGATCTCCGTCTTATTCATGTTCTGGCCCATCGACTGGGCGAGCTTGGCGGCATCAGCGACACGGTTGCCGTTAAGGATCGTTCTCTGCATCGGAACAACGCCGACTCTGTAGTAGATCTTGTAGTTCGGATCGCCCTCCAGATGTGACAGGTCTTCGAAAAACTTCTCCAGCACCTCCACCATTTCCTGCTCCGGCATGTCCTGGATCATCATGGCGAAATTGTCGTTGTGGCATCTTGCGCTCGCATAGACAAAATCGGCTTCATTCATCGCTTTAACAATGTTACAAAGCACTTTATTCGCGGCAATATGGCCATAGACCTCATTTATTACCCTGAACTCCTTGATGTCGAAATGGACGAACGCATAGTCGTTGATCCCGTAGTCCATCGGCATCTCCAGGAACGCCTCCAGGTGGTTCCAGTTATAGTGCTGCGTGATCGGATCGAAGAACGACTGCCTGTAGAGAGTCTTCTTCTTGAGCGCATCCATGTCATCATTTATGATCGCTGCAGCGCGGTCGATATCGACCTTCCATTCGTAAAGGATCCTCTCCTTCTTTTCGCTTTGGAAGATACCGATAACCTCTGTCTCTTCCTTGATCGAGAGATCGGAATACGACCTGTGCGCATCGTCATCCAATGCGATCTTCTCGAAAAGTTCCCTGATCGCTTCCTTATCGGTCTCAACGCCGCTGTCAACTTCGATCGAATAGAAGAACGTGCCTTCCAGTTCGATCATCTTAAGGTCTTCCGGATATGCAACTCTCTCATCACCGATCCTGTATTCGATGCCGATGACGAATCCTCCGAGCTGCTTAACATAGAAAACGCCGACATGATCGTAGGTACCAAAGGCACTCTCGTATTTGCCGATCTTCTCCGGAACAATACCCTCGCGGAAACTCCTGATCTCTTCAGGTGAAGCTTCGTAATAGTACAAAAGTCTGTACGGCTTGTAGAGCTGATTGAGCTTATTTACGAACATAATAAATCCCCCCTTACTCCATAAAAGGAATTACTACCCTTTCATTATATCAAACGGGGATATGAAATACTCTAAGGATCCCTTGATATATAAGGTCAGCCGAGGATCTTAGACGCGAGCTCTCTGAAGCCCGTGACAAAGGCTTCGTGATTGGCATTTACAAAGTCCGTGTTCTGATCCCTGGAAGCCTCCTCAAGCGCCTTTGCCCGGTCGGACAGCTCATCTGCTCCAACGGTCTTTGAAGCACTCTTAAGCGAATGTACAAGGATCTCGTAGTTCTTGAGGTCACCCTTTTCAAGATATGAAGAAAGCTCGGAACACTTGTCATCAGCGCTTCTTGCATAATCCGTCAGGAGCTCTAAATAGAAATCCTCATCGCTGCATGTATACATAAGACCTGCATCAACGTTGAGCCCTAAAGAGCGCACCTTATCGAGCGAGACTGAAGCAGGCTTTTCTTCTTCAGCATCCTGCGCCCGGTCTTCAACAGATCCTTGCGGCAGATATTTCCTGAGGGTCTTCTCGAGTTCCTGTATCGTGATAGGCTTCGACAGATACCCGTCAAATCCGGCGCTCAGGTACTGGCCTTCCGCGCCTACCACGGCGTTTGCGGTAAGTGCGATCACAGTGGCACCGTTAAGAAGATCTTCGTCCTTCAGCACCTTAAGCGTCTCAATGCCGTCCATCTGAGGCATCATGTGGTCAAGGAAAACTATGTCGAACCTGTTCTTCTTCATGAGTTCGATCGTCTCTTTGCCCGAAGAACACGTGACAGGCTTTATTCCGAATATCTTCATGAAGTTCTCAGCGACCTTCAGGTTCATGGCGTTGTCGTCCGTTACGAGCACCCTTGCGTCAGGCGCATGGAGGTGAACCTCTTCGCCGTGACCGGATACCGTCTTCTTCCTGCCGTCATATCTGCCCACAGGCTCCTGATCCACGATACGGAGCCTTAAGTCGAATCCGAATGTCGAACCGATCGCATACTTGCTCTCAACATCGAGCTTGCTGTCCATCATGGCAAGGAGCTTGCAAACGATCGAGATGCCGAGGCCCGTTCCTTCGATGTGGCGGTTGCGCTTCTCTTCAATACGCTTGAAGGACTCGAAAAGCTTGCTCAGATCTTCATCCTTAATACCTATTCCGGTATCGGCAACTTCAAATCTGAGATTGGCATCGCCGCCCGCCGTACCGTTGTTCATGACACGCAGCGTGACACTTCCGCTCTCCGTATACTTAACGGCGTTGGTAAGCAGGTTCATCACGATCTGCGAGATCCTCACGTCATCGCCACAGAGCTTCGAAGGGATCGTCTCATCGACCTCAACTATGAACTCCAGACCCTTAAGGCGCGCACGCTCGCTGATCGTATTTACGAGATTATTTATAAGTTCTGCAACATCAAATTCGACAGGGACCAAAGTCATCTTGCCGTCTTCGATCTTCGAGAAATCAAGAATGTTGTTTATGATCGACAGAAGCGTATTTCCGGCGCTCTTGATGTTGGACGAATATTCCAGGATCCGGTCGTCCTTTGACTCTCTTAAGATCATCTCGTTCATGCCGAGCACTGCATTTATCGGCGTCCTGATCTCATGCGACATGTCGGCCAGGAAGTCGCTCTTGGCTTTGTTCGCGGTGTCGGCGGCCTTCTTTTCGAGCATGAGGAGCTTAGCTTCATATTCCCTCTTCTGCTCATTCGCATTCATCTCTTCCATGCGCTTGTTGACCTTGCGCTCGTGCCTGTAACCGATGATGTAGAATACCGATATGAGCGCGAAAACAAGAAGTCCTACAAGCACGCTCACGGTAAGCACGCTCCACGTACTCTTGAGCAGCGCGCTCTTCTCAACCACTATCGCCAGATGCCACTGGTTAAGGACCTCATCCACGAAGACGGTGCACTTCTTCCCGTCGATGACCATCTCGAAATTGCCCTTCTCGGTGCTCATCATCGCCTCATAGAGCTCTTTCCTGTCAGGATCCTCGCTGTAGTTCTTGCCCTTCTCACTGCTGTCCTTATGGGCAATGACCGTACCGTCGTAATTCAGGATAAAACCATATCCGTTGCCAGAGATCTGGATATCTTCCACAGTCTCCTGCACGCCCGAGAGCGTGAGATCCAGGCCTAACACGTCGTTTTTATTGGAAAGCGCCTTGCAGATCGAGATAATGACATTCCCCGTCTGCGCATCGACATAAGGATTTACGACCAGCGGCTCACCGCCAGCAGCCACGGCCTCCTTGTACCAGTCCCTTGCCGTAGGATCGTAATCTTCCGGCGGCTTCCAGCCGACACCGTCAACATAGCGGCCGTTGATGTATCCGTAAATTCCGGTGTAACTGCTGTCAAACTGCGACGCCGTATTGGTCGACTCACGCGTTATGTACTCGACGATCTCATCATAAGTCGCACCTTTCGCGACCATGTGATCAACTGTATCCGCAGCCACCCAGAGGACCGATCTCGCGGTCTCAAGGTAATTCTCGATATCAGCGGTAATCGCCGCCGCCTTATCGTTGCCGATCTCATATGTGTGTGAATAGGACGACAGATACATAAGCCTTGTCGTATACGTTACGAGCAAAGCCACGAGAATAAAGGTCGCTGTAAGCGTCAGCGAGAGCGTCTTCCTGTTATTGCGCATAAAACCCTCTAAATAAATCGAAAACCGAGACACTCCTATTATAGAACAAGATATCTTCAATTCGCACTACCCCGCTATTGCACAAAAGAGCGGTTTTACATGCCGGCAGCGGGGTGGTTCTATAGTCGAATGCACACTATAAGGTCACGGGTTCGGGTTGGGTGCGTGCGGGCGGCAAAACGGGCGGCTTTTTGCCTGATGGAGGGGCAAACGTCTGCTTTTTGGCCAACCGGACGGCAAAACCAGCGGCGGTGCCGTTCATTCTGCCGTTCAAAACGGGTGTTTTAGCCCAAACGGACGGCAAAACCGACGGCGGCGCCGTTCATTCTGCCGTTCAAAACGGCTGTTTTAGCCCAAACGGACGGCAAAACCGACGGCGGCGCCGTTCATTCTGCCGTTCAAAACGGCTGTTTTAGGCCAAACCAACGGCAAAACCAACGGCAGCGCCGTTCATTCCGCCGTTCATACACAAAAAGCAGGCTAAAAGTTCGGCTATAGCCGGACAAACAGCCGTACTTTTCGAAGTTTGATAAAACATCAGGCGGAATGCCAGGCGGCGCCGGGGGTTTTGCCGGGAGTTTTGACAAAACACAGAAGCGGGCGGTGTTACAATAAGGGCATCATTAAGAAGGCGCCGGACAGCATGACTACTTTCACGCATTTTTGTCCTGAGCACATCGGGATGCTCGTATTTATTGCGGCAGCAACAGCCGCGGGGCTTCTTCTCGTCAGAAGGAGCAGTGAGAAGGCTGCGCTCAGGGCGGCGCTCGTACTGTCGATCGCAGCGCTTGCGGGCGAGCTGGTCCAGGACGTGCTGCTCGTCAGAGAAGGTTACAACGTTCCGGAATTCCTGCCGCTGCACCTGTGCAATCTCGGGCTTTTCGTGAACATCCTGGCGTCGGTCACGCGCGGCAGAGTAAGAGCCTTCCTGGCTGAAGTCTCGCTGGTCCTGATACTGCCGGGTTCTGTAGGCGCACTGCTGTTTCCCGACTGGACATACAGGCCGTTCTGTTCGCCGGTGTCGATGCTGTGCTTTTTTACGCACTCGCTGATCGTGTTCGTCCCGCTCGTGTTCCTGGTCAGGGACAAAGTTCATGTGAGCTTTAAGCACTTCTGGTATTCGTACCTGTTTCTGGCGCTGGTCACGCCGCCGATCTATTTCATTGACCGCAGGTTCGGCGTGAATTATTTTTTCCTGATGTATCCGACGAAGGACTCGCCTTTGGAATGGATTTTCGACATCATGGGCGAGAAGTTCTACCCGGCGGGGCTCATCTTCCTTGTCACGGTGATGCTCCTGATCGTGTATTCGGTCTGTTTTGTTATCGGGAAGTTCTCGAAAAAGCCGTCACCTAAACCAGAACACAAAAAATAAGGGATCATCCCTGCCGGGACAACCCCAAAAGCGCAAAAGCGGTTTAAAGATTACTTGAATGAGACCTTGGTCCACTTTTTACCGAGGAGTTCGTTCTGATCTTTGGAAGCGTCTTTTTTGGCCTGATCGAACTTTGTCTCGGCTTCCTTGTCTTTGCAGGATGCGGTATTGGACTTGACCTTGCCGTTCTCGCCTTCGAAAAGCTCGATCGATGTGGTGCCGTTTCCCTGGTCCTCATACTCTATCGTGTAAAGGAGATCCAGGGACTTTTTGCTTGCGTTGTAGGTGTAGAGAGAAGCGGCGTGGAGGCTTGCTCCGCCGGAACCGGTCTCATAGAAGTTCGTGCCGCCGAGATACGAGAGTTCGGATCTCTCCCCGCCTGCGGCGACAATCTTGTATTTGCCGTCAGCGACCGTTACGACGCCGAGGATGTTGATACGCGGCTCACTCTGGTCTGTGACTTCTTCGCCGATGAAGAGCTCGTCGGTACCGTCCTTATCCATGTCGTAAAGGATGTAACTGAACGTGTCGCCCCAGATGCCGGTAACTGCAATTCCCACATCGCTGTCGGAAACATTTGCGGGATCGGCATCCGGACCATAGTACCAGGCGTCCTGCGGCTCATTGACTGCCTTCTTGAAGCCCTCAATGAATCCTTCATACGGGTTGCCGGTTGATGCGGGATCATCATCTGCAAGAGTATCGGACGTTGCGGCCGGCGCATCGGTCGTCAGGACCTCAGTAGTTGCATCAGGAGCCGTGGTTGCCGCTGTGTAGACCGGCTGCTTCAGCGGAAGACCGCATGATGCCAGGGAAGCTGCAGCTGCCACACAGAGCGCCGCAGAAGCTGTCTTGGTGCAGATCGTATTTTTCATTAATACCACCTCTTAAAAGTGTTTTTGTGCCTCCCCACAAGACACTCAACACATTATGCGCGGTGCGAAAATAAATACAATTTAGAACATAGGCATTCTTTGAGCAAAATTGAATCAATCTGCAGTCTGCCGGAAAACTGATCTGATTATTCCGGTGCCGGAAAGCTAATCAAATAAATCCAAGCGCCGGATAAACCTTTTATCAGGCCCTTTTGTATCTGACGTTGTCGCCTCTGTCGGTGACGATCTCGTAGCCTATGCTCTCTACCCTGCGCTTAAGGCAGTTCATGCATTCGGCGGCTTCTTCGCCGGTGCAGATCTTGTTGTCGTAAAGTGCGTATTTCTTTCTGACTCCCACGGGCGAGAGGTTAGGCATTATGACATTTGCGCCTGCCAGGATACCGAGTTCGCGGCCTCTCGGGTTGATCGTGCCAAGCGCGGTAGTTGCGGGAAGCAGGACCGTCGGGAGCATCAGTCTGATTATGCTCAGAAGGTAAAGCGTAAGGTCTAATCCGCCTGCCGGCATGTCCTTAAAAGGCGTGTCCTGATGAGGGATGAAGGGACCGATGCCGATCATCTCGGGATCGAGTTTTTTAAGGAACAGGAGGTCATCTGCGATATTCTCATTTGTCTGATAAGGTGAGCCGACCATGAATCCCGCGCCGGTCTGGAAGCCGATCTTTTTAAGGTTAAACAGACACTGCTGCCTGTTCTCAGGGGACAGGTTTGCCGGATGAAGTTTTGCATAGTGATCAAAATCCGCTGTCTCGTGCCTTAGAAGATATCTGTCTGCGCCGGCATCGTAGAACGCCTTATATGATTCATAGCTCTTCTCGCCTATCGACAGCGTGACCGCACAGTCAGGGTGCTCGTTCTTGATGGCCTTAATGATGCGGACGATCATGTCATCCTTATAGAAGGCATCCTCGCCGCCCTGCAGAACGATCGTCCTGAAGCCCAGGTCATAGCCGTAGGATGCGCATCCCAGGATGTCCTCTTCGGTCAGCCTGTATCTGTCGGCATTTCGGTTCGAACATCTTATGCCGCAGTAGTAGCAGTCGTTTTTGCAGTAGTTGGTGAACTCGATCAGGCCTCTTACATAGACCTTGTTGCCATAATGCGAACGGGCAACCGCAGATGCCTTTTCCGCAAGGAAAGACTGTAACTCGGGTGTCCTGTTTTCGAGCAGGGAAATTATCTCTTCGCGTGTAAGATCACGGCCGTCGCAAAGCCGGTTTAATATGTCTTTGATGTCGGTCATTTTTGGCAGACCTCGAAAATCAGATCTCGCGCGGATGCGCCGCCAAACATGCCGATAAAAGCAACTTTCTTCTCCATTCGACCTCTTCTTACTCTGTCAGAGCAAACAAGGTTCTGAAGCAAATAAGCATGCAGATTTACTTAAAGCCTTCCGCGTCAGGACGGACCTTCCGCACTCAGAACTGTTAACGATAAAGTATCACCTTGTCATTGCAAAAGCAACGGGTCCTGCCACAGTCTGAAGAACCTGTCATATTTCGACTGTTTTACTGAACTGAAGTCGGGAAAACAGCGCCAAGATCAATAATCAGCCGCGCTTCCTGCCGACCATGACTCTTCTGGCGAGCTTAAGATAGATCTTCTGCCACCACGGGCGCAGCGCCTTGTCGGCCTCTACGAGCTTCTCCCTGATCGGGATCTCCTGCGGGCAGTGCTGCTCGCATTTTCCGCACTTGACGCAGAGCGATGCGTCGGCAGGTGTTATGCGCAGCGCGACAGTCTGGAAATACTCAAGTCTGCCGGAGCCTTTATTCTCGGAGTACATGTGGTTATAGCACGAGAAGATAGCCGGGATGTCGACGCCCTTGGGACAGGGCATGCAGTATCTGCAGCCGGTGCAGTTTACCTTTGTGCTCTCGATGATGTACGACTTGATCTTTGAGATGAATTCCTTCTCGGCAGGACCGTAGCCGCCGGCCTTGGCCTCCGAAGCGATGCGGCAGTTCTCTTCGACCATGTCGACAGAGTTCATGCCGGACAGTACGCATGTGATCTCGGGCTGGTCCCAGAGCCATCTGAATGCCCATTCAGCAGGCGTCCAGCCGTGAGGGTCAGAAGCGATCTCGCGCTTTGCTTTCTCGGGCAGGAGATCGACCAGCTTGCCGCCTCTTAAAGGCTCCATGATGAATACCGACAAGCCCTTCTCGTGAGCGGCCTTGATGCCCTCTCTTCCTGCCTGTGTGAACTCATCGAAATAGTTGTACTGCACGAGGCAGAAATCCCAGTCGTATGCGTTCAGGATAGCCTTGAATGAATTCGTGTTACCGTGGAAGGAGAAGCCGATGTTCCTGATCTGGCCGCTCTTCTTTTTCTCCGCGATCCAGTCTTCGATGCCTAATTCCTTAAGTTTCTCCCACTGATTGATATCAGTCATGTGGTGCATGAGATAGTTGTCCACGTAGTCCGTGCGGAGGCGCTTTAACTCCTCGTCGAAATACTTATCGAGTCCTGCGCGGTTCCTGATGAGGTACTGCGGGAGCTTTGTGGCAAGGCGGATCTTGTCCCTGATGCCGTTCTTCTCGATGATGCGTCCGACAAGCTCTTCGCTGCCGGGATATATGTATGCGGTATCGAAATAATTGACACCAAGTTCATAGGCGCGCATGAATTCCTTCTCGGCCTTGTCAAAATCTATCGTATTTCCGTTCCTGGTAAACCTCATGCATCCATAGCCGAGGATGGAATAACCGTTTCTTTGCTGCATATAAAATCTCCCTGAAATTCCTTTTAATCAGGTTAGCATATATAAGCCGGCATACATGTTTTTACTTCGGTATTTTTGTAAAAAACCTATCATTTGTTTGTATTTTGTCCCATTATCGCACATCCCTTGTGCCGCAAGGTTTTCGCGCTCGCAAAACAATAAAAACAAATTAACATTCGATACACTTTTATTGATTTACAATAAATAATTGTTGCATTTCGAGTTCGCAGGGTGTATTATAGCCGCAGCCATGAAAGGGGATTTATGGAAATGAAAACAGTAAGAACCATAGCAATAGTATTAGGCGCAGCCATTCTTTTCACCGGCTGCAAGCCGCACAAGAATATGGGCAATAAGAACAACAACTTCGACCTGCCCGCCTACCCTGAGATCTTCGATTACGTCTACGATGACAGCTGCCGCGAGATGTCAGTCACTGTAAACGGCAGGACCTATGTCGATTACGGATCTATCTCCGACGAATATAAGGATTATTCGATAAGAGAATGCTTAGGCCACATCGAGCATTACGAGAACAGGCGTGTTTATACCATCGCAGAAGACCCTTATGACAACTACATCCTGGTAAAGAACATCTACAGTTATTCAGGCGACACCAGATTCTTCAGAGCGGTCGATACGATGAGGCAGGATATCTATACACCGGAATATATCGAACCATTGGGCTTCGAATGCTGGTGCGATTCAGGACGCCACAGCGAACAGCCCGCTGCAACCGTCGGACTGATCCTTAACGCAGATAACATTAAGATGCTGAGCTATGAATATCAGATCAACGGCGAATTCGCAGGCGGCGGAGATACAGGCTGTGTCAGCGGAACACCTTACAAGAAGGGTGAACTCATAAAGATCGGAATTACAGAGTTCGAACTCGGTGACAAGGCAGATAAGAATGCACCATTTAACTTAAGCATTATATTCAAGGTCACGGACGCAAATGACAATGTCTATGAGGTCAACGGCTCTTACGACCGCGAGATGATGCTCGGCGCATACCTTGTCGGCCTCTCGATCGAAGGCGATGCGACAAACGGATTTTTCCTTAAAGAAGATATTTAACCGGAGACAGATATGATGAATAAAAAGATATTGGCACTTATCTTAAGCGGAGCATTCCTTATGTCCGGATGCTCTCTGATGAACAGGACTCCCGCGCCGGATCTTCCGGCCGGTGCTCCCTCCTTTACTCAGGAAAGCAGCGCAACGGGCGAAGCAGTGATCAATTATAACGGAAGAGAATATGCATTCTTCGGAACTCTCAAGAACAGCATGAGCAACGATTCATTAAGAGAATGCATAGGATACGTAGGCGATGATGAGAACGAGAGGATCTACACGCTGATGGAAGATACGTTCGACAACTACATCATGGTCAAAAACACAAACGGAATCATGGATCAGCCGGGCTTCTACAGAGCCACTGATACAAAGAACAAGGATATCCTTACGCCTTCCTACATCGAATCCTTAGGCTATGAATCCTGGGGTTCTTCGGGTCTTCACTATGAAGAGAGAACAGCCGTGATCGGCGTTGTCTGTGAAGCGGATAATATCATAGAGATCGACTATTCAGTCGACATCAATGGCGAGAATTCGAACATCGGCGGAGTCCGCTATGACAACATGGGCGTTCTTAAACATGGCGATCTCTTAACGATCGAGATCCTTGAAAGAAGCGTCGTAAAGTTCACAGAACCCGACAAGCCGTTTAATGTCAGAGTAACTTTATCCGTTATCCAAAAGGACGGACAGACGGTAGAGGTCAACGGCGAATTCACTCACGACATGATGCTCGGCGGATATTTCCGCCAACTCGAGGTCCATTACGATGAATCGCAAGGATACTATCTTGTCGTGAACTGATTACAAGGCATCGAAAACAGCATAAAGGGAGGCAGCAGAATGAACAGGTATGTAATCATGCACAGAGCAGCAGTTCCGGGCACGAAGAAAACCGTTTGTCTTATTTCAGCAGTTCTTCTCTTATCTTCGCTCTTCACGGTCACATCCTGTTCCGACAGCAAGAAGTTTCCGGAAAGATTTTCGAAGTATAAGGAAACATGCACAGAGATCGCAGAATACTTTCAGGACACAACTTCCGGCATCGGTGAATACTATCTTCATTATGACAGCGGGAAAGATGAATACCTTTTAAGTGTCAGAGGTGAAGATGGCAATTATACACGTCTGGATCTCCCATCTGATAAGAAGCCTGAACTCGACAACCTTGATGAAGCTTTCTATGAAGTCACACACAGGAACGGCCCCAACATTGTCCATGTAACTGAGGATTACGTCATCTTTACAGAAGACGGATACTACGGCTGCATGATCTATTCCAAAGACGGCCCCATCGATAAGACGGTAAAGAACAAATGGTGCTCACAGGAATACCAGCGTTTTTACAGATTAAATGATAATTGGTATTCCGTATATATTGATCTGATCTAAAGGATGTCACTCATTATGCAAACAGTTAGCTTCGGACTGACAAGCCTTATCGCACTTATCTACATGGTCCTCATCGGGCTTGCGGTTTTCGCATTCATCAAAAAGAAGATCATAATAGGAATCGTACTCTCAGTTCTCTGTGCCATGGGAATCATAGCACTTGCGATCCTCTGGTTTATTTCACCGATGTAAGGTGCTTACTTAAAAAGTATCCTTCGTAATGAATACAGGATCTCCGTACTTTACGTCGAAGCATACAGTCACGGTGAAGTTATCAAGATCGTAGACGCAGGACCACTCGGTGCCTATGCTGCCCTTCTTGTTGTCGTAACCGACCATCTCAAGGAAGCTCATTGCCTTTTTAGGATCAGCTACACGGCTGCATGAATCAAGCTCCTTCATGAGGTCTTCATAGCGCGTGTCGTTGCCTGGATCGATGTAAGCATCTGTCGTGCAGACAACGTAATTTGTAACTGCAGGGTTCTCTTTGACATACATCTTGTCGCCAAACCATTCGACTACAACGCTCTTGCCGGTCTTATCGCAGACGAAGAGATGGAACGATGTGCCAAGCATTGTATTCATGTCGTATTTCTCAAAGAAAGCGACTGCCTCATCGACTGTTGCGCACTTGTCGAGGACGGCTCTTACGGCGACATTGATGAGGATGTCCTGTTTGCCCGTATTCTGATGGATTTCTTCAGTCTCAAGTTCAAGAATGGATACACCAAGTCCGGTCTCATTCATTCCTTCAACTACGAAATATGGCGCAGCAAGAGCAGCGGCCTTGCCTGTAAGGGATGTGGGTGATATCTGCCCTTCACCGCTGCCGATGTTAACGATCGATAAGTCGACCATCGCGATCGAATCGTAACCGTCTTTGGGGTCTGTGTAGATCATGAGACAGTCAGCCTCAGGATAATCCAGATTGCGTCCCATAAGGTGATTGCCGTTCTCATCAGTTACCAGGAACGCAGCACATCCGAATGTGTTACCGTTCATCGATACCGGCAAGCCGTAGAACAGTTTATCGCCGGCCCAAGAGAGGAGCCCGGCTTCATCGGTAACTCCTGCTTCCAGCATATCGTCAAGCTTATAATCTGCCGTGTACTTAATGGTATAAGCACCCGGTTGATATTCCTTAAGTGAGAGGATCGTTGCTATCTGTTTTCTTACTGCGAAAAGCATGACCAGCAGACCGGCGATCACTAAGACAACATATCCCAACACGATCTGTCTTGCCTTGAGCTTATATGACAAAAGGATGCTTAAGACTGCAAGAAGCCCCACAGCTGCAATGATGATTCCAGTGAGCTTGATCCCCGCATAATTGACTGATGGAGTTACTTCACACATAGTATGCGAGATTGAATTCCTCAGTGCCTCACGGCCCTCATCTGAAAGCGTCGCAGTCAGGGACTCTAAGTATTCGGGATTAGCTTCCGGATCTTCACTCACGATCGCATAAAGCCTCTCGTAATAAGCGATGATGAAGTCATAGACTTTCTGCCATGTCTCATCCGGACATTCCATTACCTTTACATTGTAGATGAGCCTTCCCTGGTCATCTTTGGGTACGAGATAGCGCCCTATCGCAAAAGGGTTGGTATCGATACCGCTCACGATGTATGAGTATTCATATTCTTCAAGTTCATAAGGAGTGTAGGTGCTTAAGCCTTTCTCGACTTCGAAAAGATCTTCGCTGTAAAGATGGACCTTGCCTGATACGCCGGGCACAAAAGAAGAAGGATCGTTGATGTCGATCACTTTTCCGCCGGTGCTGTCAGCCTTCTCCGAGACGAATCCGGCAATGCATGTTCCGATGCCGGCAACCGCGATTACTGATGCGATGATAAGTGCGATCTTTTTTCCCATATGAACCCCTCTTTAATTAGTCTTTTGCCAAATATACGAATGTCAGTTCGTCGTCGATCTTCTGTTCTTTGAACTTCCTGTAACCTAAAGACTCATAAAGCCTTATGTTATCGACGCTCTTCGTGCTGGTAAATAGCTCAAGCCTGCACTCGAAGTAAAACTTTTCGATCGCTTTTAAGAGCATAGTGCCGTTGCCCTGATTCCTGTAATCGGGATGCACCATGAGCTTGCCGATGTAAGCCGTACGGCGCTTCTCATAAGCTCTGACTGAGCCTACGATCTTATCGCCGTCTGTCATCTTTAAGATAATGCCCTTGTTGAACTCTTCGGTTAATTCTTCGAGAGTCTCCTTAAGAGGAGGAATGTCCTTGTTATTAAACAGCGCAGCCTCGCTCTGATAAGCAAGATACTGGAGATCAAGGATCTCCTGAAGGTCCTTTAATTCAGCCTTAGTAATATTCACAGTAAGCCCCCCTCGAAAAATTCAAAGAAATTTTATCATAGAGACTTATATTTGCATACAAAAAAGCCGGCTCAGAAAGGGCCGGCTTTCAAGGGTTAAAGATCCCCATAGCTTAATTCGAACCGTTCGCCTCCGACTTCTTCAAAAACAACGACATTTCTCACGGTGTCCATTTCCACGAAATACAGATAATTGTGAAAAGGCTTGAATGTCTCATCTGTCGCGGAAAAATCACCCGTGATCTTTTCTACAAAAGGCCATATCAGATCCGGCCGGAGCGTTTCCTTATTAAAGCCGTCTTTGATGCGCTCCTCTTCAGTCATCATAAAATACTGCAGGGTCAATCTGGTATCAGGATTCTCGCCGTGCGCTCCCCATGTAGCATCGCAGTGATATCCTTTGCCTCCGACAACAACATATGTCCAGCCGTGATAACCTGCTTCGCCGTCGCCTTCAAAAGGTGTAGCATCAACGCCGGCCTGAAGCAGCAGATATGAAAATGCACCGGCGAACTCACAGCAGATGCCGTTCTTCTTTGTAAGGCAGGCATAATCACTGAAATCGTCTATTCCCTGCCCGTCGAGCGGCTCATAATCGTAACTGAAGTTCTTGCACATATAATCATAGAGGCCCATAACCTTCTCGAATTCGGAGTAATCCGTGCGGATCGCTTCATTCAGCATCCGCTCGATCTCTTTCTCAAAGGCTACCTGTCTTTTCAGGAACTTATCTTTGTCCATCTTGTACTTCAGTTTGCCGGTACCGTTCTCATAACCGTCACCTACTACGATCGTGCATGCCGCCGGGAAAAAGTTTCCAATAAACACATCGTGTGTGCAGGCCTTGAAGCATTCTTCATCAATGCACTCAAAAGTATCTTTGCCTTCACGCATTGCATCGCACATGTTATAGAACGATTCCCACCATTCATCCTTAAAGAACTCAGAAATAAGGTTTGTGTGCACATGAGGGTTGAATTTGAAAGGCTCGGGCGCTTTGGTGGTCTCTGCCGTAGTTGCCGGGACTTCAGTCTCCGTGCTTTCAGATACCGCCTCAGATGCTGTTGTGTCATTTGCATCAGTCTTTGCCGCACCGGCACTGCATCCCGTAAATAAAAATGTCAGCGCAAGAATGCCGCATAATATGTTTGTCTTTTTCATAGTTAACTCCTCATATCTCTTTACGAGATGGTCAGTTTAACAGCATGAAGAATCAAAACGGCATCAAAAATATAAACAAACGGCCGGAAAAATCCAGCCGTTCAATGTGCATTACTCATTCATTCTGCCAAGCTTCATAAGACGCCCTGACTTTTTGCTTGTAGCTCTTAATATCGCATGATCGAAGAAGATCAATATACTGTTTTATCTTTTCCTCATCGGATTGCATCAGTCCTCTTTCTTCAGACTACCATTAATGTAGTGTCTTGCATACGCCAGATCGTAATCGGCGTCCAATTCGTAATAGATCTTGAGTGCTTTGGAATCAAGCGGGATCTTCTCATCTAACACGATGCCGCTCTTTCTGTCCTTGCCGGCGTCGACTAAGATCTCGTTGTTCTCGCCCAAAGATGCGATCAAGGGATACCTTACCCTGATCTTGCTGCCGCTGAGCAGGCACATGCCGCCAAGGCTCTGTGCCGATCCCCAGGTCGTTGTCAGTCCCATCATCGTGACATTGGGACATTGGGACAGACGGTAAGCCAGCATGTCTCCGGAGCTCGCAGTGCCGGCGTTAACAAGCACCACGACAGGAATGTCGCAGTATCTTCCGTCAGGTTCTATCGTCCATGCCCAGTTATCGCTCTTGCGGTATTCCTTTCCGTCATAGAAGCCGCCGTATGTGATCATCGTCTCTTTGGTGAAGAGAGATACAAATTCCTCATAAACGACATCTATACCGCCGTCATTGCCTCTTATGTCGATGATAAGCCTGTCCATTCCCTGCGCTTTAAGACCTTCGATCCTTGAGATAAGGAGCTCTCTTAATTCCGGATATTCATCCATGAGTGCAGCAGAAATATCCTTTGAATCATCGAATGATTCCCACGGAATGCAAAGATATCCGCAATGCTCATCAAGCATCCTCGCCTGAGCAAATTCACTGCACCACTTGTCCGTCAAAGGCCATAAAGCAGCATCCAGTCTGTTAAGGTAGCTTCCTATGCTCTTAACGGTCACTTCCTTTTCAGTTCCGTTCTCATCGATGAATCCGACCTTTACCTCATCACCGCCCTGACCTGCCAGGAAGATAGGCTTTACAACGTCCTCGTTCTCGGCTATCGGGTAAGCGACCATGTAGATCGAGAACTGGACGCATCTCGTCTTTGCGATCGCTTCATCGATCGGAACACCGTCCCAGGAAGTAATGGTGACGCCGTTCCTGATGCCTTTCGCATATGCGTCGGAATTCTCTTCGGTAAGGATCGTGACCGTCTTGCCGTCATCGGTTCTTATCATTGAGAAACCGTAATCGTTGCCGGCCATCTTTTCGCTGACTTTGGAAGCAAGTTCATCGTCTGTGATGTTTATCGAGAGATGACCGTCATGGAATTCATAACAGAGCTTTGCAACAGCCTCTGCGAATGCTGCTTCATCCTTATTCTTCTGAGCCTCTTGAGCCATCGGGATATATTCTGCCCTTAAAGCTTCGAAGTCGATCTCTTTGTAATCTCTTAAGACGTAATTTGCTTCAAGTTCATCTATGAGTTTTGCCATCGATTTCTTATAACCCTGATGGCTGAAATTGCCGAAATGATAAGACGCTCCCAGTCCCAGCACATAGAACACCATCCACGCACCGATAAGTGCTGTCAGGATACCGTTGATGATGAGCGGCAGGACCCTCCTCTTTCCCTTGGAGATCCAAAGAGAGATCAGCAGATAGATGATCGCTGCGGCAAGACCCGGGCCGTACCTTAAGAATCCGATAAGCTGCGCTCCCTTAGTGAAGTTAATGAGATAAAAGACAGCAAAATTAATAAGCGGAACAGGAGCCAGGAATCTGAAGACCGCTTTTCTCTTCTTTTTTGCGAAGATCGCGAAAATAACCAGCACCGGGAACCAGTCGACTGTAAATGACATCATGTAATCAGTCGGTCCGTCGACCAGCTTTAACATCTCTGCGATCTCGCCTAATATATCGAGAAAGATCTCCATTCTTTGTCCTCCGCTTATGTCCAGAGTGTCGTTATGCACATCGGCGATGCGCCTTCACTTACCTCAAATCCGCAGTGCTTATAGAATTCGATTGCCGTGTCATATGCGATAACGCAGATGCGCATGTAATCCTTATAGTAATCCTTTATCATTTCAACGAGTTCTTTGCCGATACCGGCTCCGTGATACTCCGGATCAACGAGAAGATAATGCACATATGCATTCATTATCCCGTCATCCATCGCAGCAATGAGACCTACAAGCTTATCACCGTCCCATGCAGAATAAACAGCCTTATAGTTTCTCATTGCCAAAACCAGCTTGTCGGGGAAATGGCCCGACGACCAGTTTACCGAGAGGAAGAGCCTCTCGAGTTCATTCTTTTCGAATTCGTGTTGTTCGCTGTATTCAATATTCATCAGGTCAACAACCTCTCATCAATGTTATTCCAGTTAAATGAAGACTTAACGCCCTTCATGCAGGCGATCGAAGCCATGCCGTGAACGATAGACCATATCTTTATGATGTCTATCTCCTGCTCTTCATAGGTCTTCTCAAGACCATTCTCTTCAAGATGCTTAAGATACATCCTGCGGAGCAAAAGGAACGGCGGATAGTCGTCTTTAAACTCCCTGTTCATCTTAAGGTGCGCGGTAATATTCTGCTTGCCGAAGAGGAAGATGAAATAATCCGGATTCTTGCTGAAAAAAGTAATATATGCGCGGCCCATCGCTATGATCGCGGCATCAGCTGTCGGCTTGTCCTCAACGGCTTCAACGAGCTTTTCCATAAATCTCTCGGTGACATTTTCCTTGATCGCATCGATAAGTTCTTCCTTGTCCTTGAAATGCGCATAAGGTGCGGCATGCGATACATCACATGCTGCCGCGACTTTTCTTAAGGACAGGTTCTCTTCACCGTTCTCATTGATGATCTTTATCCCGGCATCTATCAGGTCCTGCCTGAGATTGCCATGATGATAACTGTCAGCCATTTAAAGTATTCTCCTTTATCTCTCTTAATGCTCTGCACGTATCCTTGGGATTCTCCCACAACGGACTGTGTGCAGCGCCTCGAATCTTATAAAAGTGTTTCTGCGGCGCCTTGATCAATTCGCAATAATCACGCACCAGTTCCCACGGGCAGTTGTAATCAGACTCACCGCTGATGAAGAACGCAGGCACTTCAAGTTCAGTTATTGTCTTCCTGTAATCGAAGTTATCCAATTCTTCCGCAAGCTTTGTCTTGCGGTACATCTTCATGCCCTTAACGTATCCGATCTTCTCAGAGAGCGTGTAGCATTTAGCAGTGATAATCGGCCAGGTTATACCTTCGAACTCGCTCTTATCCTTGATGGTACCGCCGCCCGCTTCATGAAGAAGATCTACATATACATACCAATCGTTACACTTAATGTTACCACTGTCAAGATGAGTGACAGCATCCTCAAGTCTTGCCAGATTCTTTTTGTCTCCCCTTCGCTCGAAAACACCCTTCATGAAGTTATACATGACAGTATCATTCTCTTCACTGTCGGTAACACACTGTGCCATCCCGATGTAGGCATAATAATTCTCAGGATGCCTTTGCACTTCCATAAGTGCGATTTTCGATCCTCCGGAGAAACCCATGATGTATATCTTATCCTTATTGAAGCGCTCCTTAAGATACTTAGTTACTGCCTCAGTATCATTAAGAAGATTATCCAGAGTAATACTGTCTGCATCTGCATTGTTGTTATAGGCTATACCCATATATCTGTAATCCCAATAGACAACGGTGAAGTCCTCTTCGAGCTTCATATCCTTGTACTTATCGGTAAACACATAATCGTCCGTTCCCGGGCCGCTGGACACCAAAAGAAGTACAGGATTATCCTTATTCATTCCGTTTATGAATAAACCGTTCGGAGCACCGTTAATATCCATGACGAACTTCCCGGATATACTGTCAGGATCATCATAAGTCCTGATCTTACCCGGGCTCATCAATGCCCATACACCGAATAATACCAGCGGCACAGCCAATATACACAATATGATGATGACCATCTTTTTTCTCACTACTTTCTCCAATCTTGACACTGTCTATATTCAAAGATTATAGCGGCTATCTTTACAGTGTCAAGATTGCAGATTTTGCCTTTATGCCTGCGTCAGGTTTTCCATAGTCCGTACCGCTGCCGGACAAACACAGGGGCTGCAATCATAATTCGCCCTACAAAATACACGCAGTACGTGAAATAAGGACGGCCTGCTCAGAAATCCACCTTTTATATTCTCCCCAAACAAAAAGCAGCCGCGCTTATCGCGAGCAGCTGCTTTCTGCATCTATATCTTAGGGGTATGTGAGAGGGGGCTTATCCTATTGTCTTGCCGTCTTCAAGTCTGATCGTGCGTGTACCGTATGAAGCGCACTGCTCGGAGTGTGTTACTTGAAGGATCGTAAGACCCTTTTCCTTGTTGAGCCTTGAGAACAGCTCCATGACTTCTTTCGAGGACTGGGCATCAAGGTTGCCTGTAGGCTCGTCTGCAAGAATGATCGAGGGGTTGCCGAGTACGGCTCTTGCGATGGCTACTCTCTGCTGCTGGCCGCCTGATAATGTATTAGGCATTGCCTTGCGCTTGTCAGAAAGTCCCGTGATCTCTAAGATCTCGTCGAGTGCATCTTTAAGTTCAGACTTCTTCTTACCTGCCATTGTCAGCGGAAGGAGGATATTATCTGTGACGTTCAGATTCATTACGAGGTTATAGAACTGGAATACGAACCCCATGTTCTTGAGCCTTAAGTCGGAGAGCTCCTTATCCTTCAAAGAACCAATGTCCTTTCCGCATACGTAGATGTTGCCTTCGAACTGTCTGTCGAGGCCGCCTACCAGATAGAGCAGTGTTGATTTACCTGAACCGGATGCGCCCATCAGGGATACGAATTCGCCCTGTTCGACGCTCATGTCGGCGCCCTTTAAGACCTGGTTTATATTCTCGCCCTTGCCGAATGACTTGCTTACATTTTTAACTTCAATGATCGTGCTCATTTTATTATCCTCCAAATTATTACTCATACTTGATCTGCTCTGAGATCTTCATCTTCCTTAAGTTCCTGATCGGGAACAGGACTGTTCCTGTGAATACAACTGTCATCGCGATGAAGAACAGGAATACCGTCAACGGATTGACGTCGAAAGACATTGATATCGATTGTGTACTTGCCATAGCTTTCTCAATGACATTTATCATCAGCAGTCCTACTAACGTGCCTATGCCTGAAGCAGTAACGGAAGTAATAAGGACCTCCTTGAATAAGATGCCGGAAAGCTTGCCCTTGCCCATTGCCGTCGAGAGCATTACGGCACATTCTTTCTTACGTCCTTCAAAGCCTAAGAGCTGGTTGGAGATCATGCCGATCGCGGTCATTCCGAGTGCGATTATAATGATGGCAGCGATGACTGCAAGCTGCTGTGAGTTCTGCTTCTTCTGATCTGCTACGTATTCAGATATCGTCTCGACCTTAGAATAAGCTCCCTTTGCATAGGTCTCGAGCGCTGCTTTCGTGCCTTCCGGATCTGTTGTCTTTATGAGGATCCAGGCAGGGCTTCCATAACAGAACACCTTGTATTCATCTTCATTCATCAAGAAGGTATCCATTCCTGTAGACGCACTGAAAGAAGTGATCTTGGCTACAGTGAATTTCCTGTCGATAGGAACTACACCCTCAGGATTAAATGTGAGCGTTATCGTATCGCCTTCTTTAATGCCTTTACGGTTTGCATACTTCTTGTCTAATACGATCGTACCTTGTTCAACCTTTTCCGGGAGATCAGAGAAGCCTGTGAAATATCTGAATCCGTCATCGGGCATTGCAAAGAAATTGCCGATGGAGACCTTCTCATCGTTTAACTTATACTCCGTCATTGACATATAGACCATTTCCGTATCTGTTACGTTATCCATATGATCGATAAATGAATAGTAAGTGTCCTTCTCGCTTGCGGTGAGGATAACATCACAATCGTACGGAATGTCGTTGATGTTATCGGACATAGCTCCGGAGACTGCATAGACGATGACGCACATAGCTGCTGCCGTTGCACAGAGGACACCGCTTCCGACTGTGCTCTTGCGTGATATAGCTTCAACAGAAGCCAGAGCCATTGAAGGTCTGTCGAGCTTATCGGAGATCTTCCTGATCAAAGCCGTAATGAGCTTTAAGATCCTCGGGAAGAGGGCTGCAAGTGCTGCTACGGAAGTGAGCATGCAAAGGATCGCAAAGAGCATGTTCGTCCTTAAGAAGAATGTCACAACCGCAATTACAAGGCAGATGATGCCGATGATCAGGGATGACTTTGTGAATCTATATGCCGTATCTCTGTTGTCGAAGATGATGTCTCTGATCGATGTCTTCAATGCCTTGAGGATCGCTCTTAAAGGGATCAGGCATTCGATCAGGACTGCACCAATTATTACGCCGATTACAAGGCCTACAGGGAACGCCGGGATATCAAACTGGACGGCATTGCCGCTTGAGTCTGTGCCGTTAAACATGACGCTCAACAAGGGATTTCTGATAACCGCATAGAGAAGAGTTGCGGGGATACTGCCCAGAAGTGCATAAAGGACATTTTCAAGGAGCAATATCCTTCCTGTTCTTGAAGTGCTCATGCCGAGGCTTCGAAGCGTTCCGATATATGACATTCTCTCGCTTACGATCCTGTTGCAGATCGAAGCCGTTACGAAGATAACGAGCAGGAATGCGATAGCGAACAGTAGATAGAATACGCTCTTCATTTCATTTACGAGCGCCATGTCGGACTCTGACAGATAAAGTTCTGTGATGACAGCAGCCGGATATCTGTCTTCGATCATATCCTTTGCTTCTTCGATCCCTGTGTTATCGTGAAGATCGATAAGGAGCATATCGGCAGACATATGTCCGCAGGATACGGTCTTGCTGGTATTGAGATTGATGATGCCCGTATATCCGGTAATAAGCGGATTCTTTGTATCGTCAGGAAGGATACCGCCTATGGTAAGTTCAAGTTCCTCATCTGCCCTGTCGTGTATGGTGATCTTATCGCCGACCTTATAACCATAGTCATCAGAGAACGCTTTGTTGATGAACATCTCGCCGTCTTTAAGATCGATGGGAGCTAAGAACTTCATATCGACAGCTTCATCGACATCAAGACCCATGATCCTCAAAGTATCTGTAGTGACATAGCAGTACTCGCCATCGATCTTCTTGTAGAGCATCTCCGAATCGCCGACGATGGTCATTGTGTCTGCTTCAGGAAAACCTTCAGGAAGAGTTGACACATCGGTTCCGGATGAACTGACGATGAAGTCTGCTCTCGATACGCTTCCGTAAAACAGAGTAAGGATACCGGTAATGCTCTCGCTTAAGTCAAAGCAGAGCAGCGCGCAGAGGCTGCATACGAAGATCGCGAAAACGACCAGCAGCGTTCTAAGCGGCTTTCCGATTATATTTTTCAACGAATTTTTAAATACGATATTCATTTTCTATCCCCCATTAATACCATCTTGAGACACGTTCCTCAGGAGCGATGTACATTCCGTCGCCCTCCTTGACGTCATATGCCTCGTAGAACTCGTCAATGGATCCGAGGATGGCATTTACTCTAATATATGCAGGGCTGTGAACGTCATAAGCGATCTGGTCGATGATAGCTTCATCCGCGAGCATTTCGCACCATATGGTCGCATAGCTCTCGAAAAGCTTGATCCTGTCTTCCTTGTTCCTACAAAGAGACGTAACACATTCTACGCCGCCTAAGTCAGCGTAATTCTCACCCAGAGTCTGTTCACCGTCGACATGGTAAACACCGAATACCGTGAACTTCTCTTCGAAATATTTAGCAGCCTTTTCATTACGCTCTTTCAAAGTATTCATGTCCTTCTCGGGAATCCAGGAAGGATCATATTCACCTTTTGAATTAAAGACTATGCAGTTGCTGTCAAAAGCATGGCCTATCTCATGCGCGATTACAGAACCAAGGCCGCCGAGATTCGTGTAGTAATCGGATTTAGCATCGAAGAACGGTTTGTTGGTGATCGCAGCTGTGATCGTTATGTTGTTTTGGCTGGGATCGTAGCATGCATTCATCATCTGCATCGGCATGCCCGGCTCTGTTCTTGATACCAGATCCTGATTATTGAACCTGTCGAGTTCTTTTCTGAGATTCAGTCTTGAATAATTAAGGCTGAACTCATAGTAATTCTTTCCGTAAACATTTGCGTATTGAGTGTTGTCGTGACGCTTCAGGTCTTTGGCTGTGACATAGACGATGTTCTCGAGCTTTCTCAAAAGTTCTGCTCTTGTCTCTTCACTGAGCCATGAGGCATCCTTTATGATCTTTCTGTATCCGCCCTTGATGTCATCGCACATACTTCTCAATGCAGCATCTGTCTCGGGTGAATAGTGGCGTTCAACATAGATAGGATCGGTTTCCTTATAGAAATTCTGGGAGATCTCATCTATTGCCTGATCGTGCATAGACTTATAGCTGACACTCACGTACTTTTCGAACTGGGTATAGTGTGGTGCTATATATCTCATGAATTTCTCATAGAGCATTCCCAATTCCCATGTCTTTAAAGCACCCAGATTCTCCTCGACGAAGATGTCATTAATTGCTTTCAGCTGTCCTTCATCCGTTACACAGAATTTCTTGGCCAATGTCTTATTGATCCCGATACCGGTAAGGTATTTGTCCACATCTATATTGGACATTGTCTTTTTAAACTCATCGGAAGTCATGATCTTCTGGTATTTGAAAGACATGCCGTCATCAGCGATATCCATATTCGTAGCGCCGTAAATGTCAAGGGCGCGCTTGGCAAGACCGTTGGCATATTCCTTGGCAGTCTCTTTATCGTAACCTCTTGTTGCCAGGAGTGTCTGTCCGCTCCTGCTGATGTTGTTTATCGAGTATGTGTTATCTCTGATATCCTCAAAAGAAGTATTAAGGATCCCGGGCAGCTGGTCCATCACCATTATTCTCTCTTTTGGATTGAGAGGATTAACGCTCGGTTTGAGCTTAAAGAACCCTCCGGTACAATACTCTTTATAAATACGGGCATCGACCTCCAGAAGTTCACTTACAGACTTTGCGTTATCAACAGATTCGATAACTGCCATAAGGTCTGCAGGGATCGGTGTGTTATCGAAATCATAAGAATTGAAAGACTCATATGCATATTTGATCAGGTCTTCCTCAGATCCCTTGGCGTATCCTTTGCCTGCAGCACAGTCGTCAATGATCTTCTCTATCTGTTCATCGATAAGATCCGTCTTAAAAGCGACCTCTACGGAGTTCTCCCCATACTTGAACTCCGAAGTATTAAATCTGTCCTGATTTACAAACCTGTAGTAGTCGTCCTGGGCTCTTGCAGGTCCTAACTCTTTTACGGTAGTCTCAGCTGTACTTTCAGAAGGTACAGTCACTGCACCACAGCCCGTAATCAGCGGCACAGTCATGGCAGTAGCCAGTACTACTGCTGCAACCTTTTTCATGTTCCTGTCTCCCCTTTGTTTTATATTTGCATCATAATCTTACATAAGCAACCTTAACTCCCGATCAGGCCAACCTTAACTTAACCTTAAACCGTTAAGATCATGCGATTGGTCAGGAAATCCCGGATCAACATCATAATCGTACATCTGACATATATCGATTTTATATTAGACCCTTAAATAATTCTTAAAATAATAGTCTTCTATTCAAAACCGTGTTTTCCGCGTGTTATAATTCGGGCAGCCGGACGGCAATGGAATAAGGATGGAATAAGGAACAATGGCAAGAGTTAAAAGAGACAAAAGATATCAGCTGCCCAAGAACAGGATAGTAGTACCGCTTATTATATTTACGCTGGTCTTCATAATCGCCTGTGCGCTCGTATCGCTGTCAGGCGACCTCATAGCAACTTATGTTACAAAGCTCAAGGCGCTCAATGAAGTTGAGAACACTGCAAGATATGCCAGGATCTATAACGTGGCAGAAGAGGGCGAGCTTGACAAGCTTTTCGAGTCGTTCGGGGATTCGGGCTATACTGTCTTCGTATCTGACAGCAACATGAATATCCTTAAATCAAACGGCGAGATAACGGCCGTGCTCGAGAGAGATGAACGTGACGATGAGGATAGGAAGCACAGGACTTTTTTCGAGCTCCTGCCGACGAGCGACTTGAAATCTAATGAATTCGGTCTGTTCAGCGACGAATATGCCGATGAAGTAACCGAGGATTTCTTCCTTCTGCCTGATAAGAACAACCCCTTTATAAATGTCGATGACACGCGCATCACACCGAACATTTGGAACATCTTAGAGGGTGCTTTTAAAAACACCATCAGCCTGAATACGAGATTTGAATACTGGACTGCATACTATGTCCGGAATAACTCTGAGATAATCGCGTTCAAGACCAGCTTCTCATTCACATACAGCGACTTTACGTTCTATATCCTCTTTGATGCCGTAAGCTATATCCTTATGGTGCTCATCTTCATCCTGCTTGTAACTAATCTCATAAGGACCCATGCAAGCAACAGAAAGATGAGAAATCTTGTCTTAAGGGACAACATCACTGTTAACCGCAACTGGTTCTGGTTCGCAATGAAGAGCAAGGAGATCCTCAGGAAGAGGAAATCCGGCGTCAATTACGCTGTCGTAAGCCTTATATTCGTAAGATACCGCAACTATGTCCTCTGCCATTCCGTTGACCAGGGAGAGCAGACACTGCGTCAGGTCTGGAAGAACATCTGCGGTTTCCTCGAAAAGAACGAGCTCTGCTCTCACGGCACGATCAATAATTTCCAGCTCCTCCTGAAGGCCGGAAGCGAGGAAGAAGCAAAACTCAAGCTCGAGCGCATCATAAAGAGCCTCGAAGCTATCAGCACGGAACACGACTTCAAGTTCCAGGCAGGCGTTTACATGATCCCTTCCACTGTCAGGAAAAATGCCGATATCGATCTTCTCTACAACAATGCTTCCGCTGCACGAATGACATTGGAATCCACGGATGATTCCGGTATCGCTTTCTTCGGCGACAAGCTCGTTGAAGACGAGAAGTGGATCGATCTTGTTACTGAGCATCAGAAGGACGCGCTCGAAAAAGAGGAATTCAAGGTCTATTACCAGCCCAAGTACGATCCGCGCACAAACGAGCAGCTCGGCGCGGAAGCCCTTATCAGATGGGTCTCTGATGAGATGGGATTCGTCCCTCCCGGAAGGTTTATTCCGATCTTTGAGAACAGCGGCTTCATCACGGAGATCGACCACTATATGCTCGCACATGTCGCAAGAGACCAGAAGAAATGGCTCGACGAAGGCAGAAAGTGTGTTCCCGTCTCCGTCAACGTATCACGTGCGCATTTTGCAGAGGTCAACCTCGCAGATCAGATCAGGGGCATCATTGACCAGGAAGGCGCTCCCCACGAACTTATCGAGATCGAACTTACCGAGAGCGCATTCTTCGATGATCAGAAGCTCATGCTCACTACGATCACGAAGCTCAAGGAATACGGCTTCCTCGTATCCATGGATGACTTCGGTTCAGGCTATTCTTCACTTAATTCCCTTAAGGATATGCCTCTTAATATCTTAAAGCTCGACGCAGGCTTCTTCAGAGGCGAGAAGGACAACGAGAGAGCAGAGATCGTTGTCTCCGAGATCTTGCACCTTGCTAAAAAACTCAACATGACAACGGTCGCAGAAGGCGTTGATGAGCAGCACCAGGTTGATTTCCTTGCCGCAGAAGGCTGCAACATGATCCAGGGCTACTACTACTCAAAGCCGATGCCCAAGGAAGAATATGAGGCCAGGATGGGCATGCCGGCTCAGGTTGATAAAGCTGTTCCTGATCAGGTTGAAACTGCTGCTCCTCTTAAAGAAGATAAGACAGCCACAGAGCAGGCTGAGACAGCCGTTCCGGCTGAGGAAGATCAAGCAGTTCCTACACCGGAAGAGTCCGCTGTCCCAGCTGAGGATCAGGCAGCACAAAGCGGAGAAGATCTCACCGGACTGGAAAATCCCGGCGAAAATATATAAAATAATTTTACTTTTAACGGAATTAGGGGTAAACAACTATGAAAAGAACTTTAGCTACTGTCCTCACAGCAGTCTTTTTGCTGGCACTCGTTCCCGCAGTTACAAGCTGCAAGGTCACACCCAAGAAATGGTATGAGCCTACACTTGAGTATTACAGCAACGGGATCAAGAACGGCTTTGAGCAGGAATTCAGAAATCTTCCCGTACCTGATGATCTTAAGGACAAGAGCAAAAAGCAGGGTTATCTTCTGATCGATCTCGATAAGGACGGCGTCGACGAGCTCCTGATAGGTCTTATAGACGACGGCCCAAGCACGAAATTCACCAATGTCATCGTATTCCACAGTGACCTTGGTCCTTACAGCCTGCTCACAGGCAGCAGCAGAAGCTACATCTCTCTTTGCTATGACAATGTCATCGTTATGGGTGACGGCAGCTCCTCCTATGACCAGCCCACCTACATGAGATGGAATCATAAGGACAACGCATTCAATGTAATAGACGGCGAAGGCAAGTTCCTGCCCACGAAATGGGATCTTACACCTTTCACGTAATCTTACGGCTGAAATAATACTTTATGCCGCTGTGATCTTTTCGAGGATCAAAGAGACATCAGTATCGCTCTGCATGGTGCTCCGTCGGAGCCTCCGAGATTGATCGGTGCCGCATTAAGCAGATAAACACCGTCATCAACCTCAGAGAGCCTGATGCCTTCCAGGAGCACGATCTCAGCGCCCAACATGATAAGATGCACTTCCATAGGAGCGTCAAGAGGTCCTACGGTCTGAGATTCGTTGCCGAAGAGCTTTATCTTATTGTCAGCGAAGACCTTTGCTGCTTCCTCAGTCATCGTGGCTTCACCCTTAACGAGGATCCGGTCATAGCAGTCAGTATCTCCGGCTGCATCTTTTGCCCTGTCCATTATCTTATTCGCATCTTCTGCGGTAATGTCACCATCGTGAGATGCGACATAGCAATATCCGACGAACCTGTCGATATCGACCTGATCAATAGTCCTGCCTTCGTTGATAAAATGGAAAGGCGCATCGACATGGGTGCCGTTGTGCGCACACATATTGAAGGCTGTCAGATTGCAGATCTTGCCTCGCTGATGCTCAGCATGACCTGTCTCTTGGGAGACGGATCTCCGGGATAGACTGCGCAGCCGAATACTTCCTGTGAGATGTCATATATCTTCATGTTTGCACCCTCCGTTTTTCGCGTTTCTGTCACTGTAACAATGTTACATCAGTCAACCGTAAGGCTTTTGCGCCCTCTCTTCTTTTTGTTAAGATCCTGCTTTTCGCGGCTTACGAGATCAGATCACAGTCTTCTGACCCCTAAGACCGCTTGTACTAAGTAGAGTCTATCAGACACTTTTTACAGAGAAAAGATGAATCCTGCCAGAGGCGACATAACGATCATGAGCACAGAAAAGCAGAACGAGTTGACCGACATGAGCGTTGCCCTCTGCTCAGGAGGGACCATCTCATTAAGGGCAACATCGGATCTGATCTGGATCAGGTCATCCGCGAAGGCAGTTAAAAAGCCTCCGATGGTCATCAGATACCATACGCCCGTGAACTCGCTCACGAGCCCTATGAGCGCGAGCGAGATGCAGAAGATGAATAACCTTCCCAACGTCGTCTTCTTCACCTTACGCGCAGCCAGAGCGCCCAGAATGCCTCCCATCGACATGATGAAGAGCAAGGGGCCTAAAGTCCAGTCCGGAATTCCCGTCATCGGGAGCTTGGCCTGAAGGAAGAATAAGAGGAGCACGTCGATCCCTCCGACGAGCGCGTTCCTGAAGATCAGCCCTGCCACCTTCTTATTACCCTTAAGGAACTGCAAACTGCCCTTAAAAACGTCTGTGATGCGCTTGCTTAAAGTGTCGCCGGATTTCTTCAGAATGACCTTGTTTTCGCGCAAGAAAAGAAGACAGATCATGTTAACGGCCGATATGCCGACCGACAAGATCTGGGCATTCCTGTTGCCCATGATAACTGCCACGCCGGCAAAGAGAGTTGCAAGGCCGTTCGATATCCTGTAGATCATGGTTTGGGTCGACACGAACCTATCGTACTTATTCTGCTGCCCTTCTTCGAGGAGCGAATCGTATGCAACAGCGCTGTCACATCCCGAGATGAAGTTATATGAGAGCGCTGAGAATCCGACTGATACACAGACAGCAGCAAACCCAGGCACAAAGCCTCTTATTAGCGCCGAGCACATCGTCATGACACAGCTTATGATAAGGCTCTTTTTCCTTCCGAACACGTCAGCGAACATGCCTGACGGGATCTCTGCCATAAGGCTCACGATATGGAATACCGTCTCCGCAAATCCCACCTGGATAAGCGAATAACCGTCTGACACGAGAAGCAGGACCCATGCGGCTCCGGCGATCGAAATGTTGAATAAAAAGTTCGATATGTAAAGCAGTCCCAGCTGCCTTTTGATATTTGTATTTGACATAAATAAAAAACTCCTTTGATCAATCAGATGAACAAAGGAGAAGCCGTCGATTTATCGGTTGATATCAGGTGTTATTTCCTATAAACAGGCAGACTTCTCCCATAGGACGCCTTTACGGAACCGAACATAAGATGAATGTTGGTTGTTATCCAATGCATATGAGATCTGCCTTTCTTAAGATTTTTCAGGTGAAATATAACACATCGTTTATCTGCTGGCAATAGAGACTATCTATCACCTGTACTATCTCAAACGGCGAAAAAAACATCATTTGCGACAGAAAACCGGGCATTTTCTATCTCAAAGCCTCAAAAAAATGACGTTTAAGATAGTCCGTAATACTTACCAGCTCTTCTCGGAATGCTCGGCAAGTTCAGATCCCTCGTAGCGGAACTTCATCGTGAAGAATCCGGAGTCCTTCATGGATCCGAAAAGATAGTCGAACATGATCTTATCGCCTTCCCAGACCGGCAGGCTGCATATGTCAGACAAAGGTACCCAGCAAAGCTCGCCTTCATCGCAAGAACGCTCAGGGAGCTCGAATGAGGCAGGGACCGAAGCCGTGAAGACATGCATGTATTCAGTCGGGTATTCTGATGAGATAAAGGTGATAAGTCCCCTGTAGGAGAAGTTTTCGAGCTCGCCGGAAGATATGGAAGCCTCTTCTGAAAGCTCGCGCAGAACGCACTCTTCGGCTGTCTCGTCAGATTCGAAATGGCCGCCTATACCCAGATATTTATCAAGGTTCATGTCGCCTTTTCTGGTCTTGCGTATAAAGAGGCAGTCATTGCCCCTTGTGATGTAGATCAATGTTGTGAGATTTTCCACGCGCATGGCAGAATTATATATTAATATTCTGCTTTAGTCTCGCCGTAATCGATGGAATATTCGCCCTCAGCGAGCGCGATATTGAAGTTGACGCGGTAGATGATGTAGGAAGACACGTCGATCTTGAATGCTTCGCAAAGTGCACACCACTTGTCAGCGAGGTTAACGATAATGCTCTCGCGGTGCATGGGCGGGAAAGGCGTAACGGGGAACATGTGCTTGGAGATGATGTCTCTCTCAAGATCGTTCAGACCGAAGTCCCTCTCGGCATTCCTCATTGCAGTACCGGGATGTGTGAAGCCGTGAACTCTTCTTCCGGGCACGGTCTTGTCGTGCCAGTCGTAAAGGAAATAATCGTGAAGGAGCGCGCCTCTGACAAGGCTGTCCTTATCGATTTCGATCTTAAGAGTTCTCTCAAGGAAGTGAGCCATAAGGAGACTGAACTTTGCAACTGACAGGCAGTGCTCGAAAACAGTAGTCTCACCGTGCTGTACGAATGTCTTGAGGACCTGGGCTTCAGGACTTAAGATGATGTCCTTGCCGCGGGTCAGTAATTCCTTCGCAAGTTTATATTCCGTTATGCGTTTAGCAAAATGTAAAGCCAATTTAATCCCCTTGTGCTTTGATATTATCAAAGGTGGTTTTTCACACCTTGATAAGTATACCGCAAGAGACCTGTTTTTACCCTATGGATTTCGTAACATTTTTGTGTCGTATTGCATAGAAAAGTGCGGCAATATGCGGGTTCTAAAACCCGTTTGCGGAAATAAAAAAGGTAATAGATTCCTTATTTGAAATAAGACTTCTTAACCTTCAGGTTCCACCAGATCTTCCAGGTGTCCGTAAACATCTTCCATACGTCGCCCATCTTGATCCTGCCAAAGGACTGCCCTCTCGTGAAATTCAGTTCCACGGGCATCTCGATGAGCTTGGCCTTCTTCTTGGAAGCGAGCGCCAGAAGCTCGATATCGAATGCATAGCCGTCGATCTTCCTTAAGGGCGCGATCTCCCTTATGATGGAACCCCTGTAGAGCTTAAGTCCGGTCTGGGTATCGTGGCACTTGAGGCCGAACAGGACCTTGAGCATTATGTAGTAGCAAAGGGAGAATACTTTGCGCGCGAAAGGATATTCGAGCTTGGAATCCTTATGCATCTTGGAGCCGATGACGATATCGGCGCCTGAAGCATTCATCTCCTCAAAGTACATCTTGATGAAATCCGGTGAGAGATCCAGGTCAGCATCGATGAAGCCGACGATGTCTCCTTTGCTGTTTACGGCGCCCCATGAGACCGCACCGCCCTTGCCGCGGTTTACCTCATAACCGAAGTCCTTTATATTGGGATTATCGTGTGCCGCACGCGCTGCTTCCGCGCCGGTATTATCCTTGCTGCCGTCGTTGACCGCGATGATCTCATAGTCCGACGTAAACGCCTTAAGCGCCTTGTCGATTGTCATGAGATTTTCGTAGATGTGTTCGCCTTCGTTATAGGCAGGCACGACGATGCTGAGCATAGTTATCCTTTGGGTTCAAGATTTTCGCGGTATTTTAGCACATCAGAAGCGGCCGCCGCCACCACCGGAGAATCCGCCTCCTCCGCCGCCGGAGAAACCTCCGCCACCGCCGCCTGAGAAGCCGCCTCCTCCGCCGCCGGAAGAAGATTCATGATGGATTACCTTTTTACTCAGGAATGCTTCATTCTTCTCGACGATATTGCTGCCGGGAATAGAATAAGTGCCGATAGCAGGAAGCTTGTCGAGTCTTCTTCTGGGTGTTGCGATACCCAGTGAGAGGAAAGAAAATCCGATAGGGATGATGATCGTAAAGAAAACAATAGCGGCATAGCTCTGATACGAGTATCCGTTCAGATCAGTCGTGATATTCTCTACTGCCTCTCCGTAACGGCCGTCTCCGAGCTGGCTCAGATATCTTCTGAACAGAGACATGCACTCATCGTCGGAAACTGCGAAATGAGCCGTTCCGTAAGTATAGAGCCAGAAGAATCTTCCGCCCTGATAATCCAATGTAACATCGATCAGGATGCATACGCCGGAGTTGTTCTGAAGCGGTACTGTCTTAACGCTCTTCATGTAATAGTCTTCGGCAAATCTCTTCTCATCCTCATCAGAATTGGAGTATTTAGAGCCCTTGTCTTTTGTAGTGACGATGACAACGTTGATGTCCTTCTCCTTGGAGAGCTTCTTTGCAGCATCTTCGATGTTATCCATCTCTTCGCTCGTGAAAAGATCAGCGTCATCTACGACCTTTACGGTCTTTTTAGGTGACAGGTTCATGAAGATATAGAAAACAACACTTGCAATGATTATGCAGATAAGAGCGATGCCGACACCGATCGACGCACCGTTAAGTTCTGATAAGACAGAGAGCTTGGGGCCCTTGCCCTGATCCTGATTCAGTTCGTTATATTCAACGTTTTCGCTCATCCCCAGAACCCCCTCATGATAATACCGAGAACAAATCTTGTTATGACGGCCAAAATACCAAGGACGATAAAGAAGAACATCATCTTCTTAACAGGGCTTACCGGAAGCTGTCCGGCAACTTCGCCTGTCTGTCCGTTCATCGCGAAATAATAGTACTTGTTGCGGTACTTGTAGGACATGAACCATACAGGAAGCAGCGCATAATTTGCTTCCATCGAATCGATCCTGCTTAAGTTCTGCTTGATGTTGAACCTGTCAAAAGACCCCTTCAGGGAACTCTTGAGAGCCTTGTCGATACCGTCCATGCCGCGCTTTGTCGCACGTGCGGCAAGGTCCTGCGGTGACTGGTCATACCTGTCAGCGTAGAATCCCGGAAGATATCTGTAGTCGTAAGGAATAAGCGCATTGAAATCAAAAGGTTCGATTGCTTCCATAAGAGCATCGTCGATCCTCGTCTCGCCGTCCAGCGGAACGTGGTCCCAGGACAAGTCGGCTTTTCTGTCAAATGAGAATGTCTCTATGATCTCATCGTTGCCGCTGTACCTGATCTTATCGCCGGTGCCGTGGGCATTGATCGTAGCCTTGATATTGAAGAGCCAGAACGGTACATAAAGACCTGTCATCTTCGCAACGTTCTTCTTTGAGACGAATCCGAAAGGTGTCCACTTACCCTTGCCTGCCCACTTTACAAAAGCTTCTTCGGCAGACTTTCTGGAATACTTGAAAGGGATCATGTACTGGGGCTGGAACTGCTCCGTAAGTCTCTTGCCGACAAGAGCAGGAGATCCGCAGAACGCACAGAAAGTTGCAGCTGTATGAGCGTCTGTTACGAGCTTCGCGCCGCATGCATTGCAGATGAATTCTGTCTGTTCAGGCTGTGCCTGCGATTGTGCCTGAGGCTGCTGATCCTGAGCCTGCGCTGCTTGAGCTGCCTGAACCTGCTCATATTCCTTGGCAGGATCAGTCGGTTCGGCAGGCTTGGCTTCAAGTTCGCCTACTGTGATGGTGTTTAATTCAGCGGGATCAAAAGATGCTCCGCAGCTCGGACACTCAAGTTTCTGAGTATCGGCATTAAGTGTGAGATTCGATCCGCAGTTCGGACATTTGATTGTATCTGCCATGCTACTATCCCTCCTGAATTTTTAGTATACCATATTTCAGTTATCTGCTTCCAAAAGAGCTTTTCTTGTCTTCGTGTGACTCGTGATCGAATGAGGATAATCGATCTCTTTGAATTCCGCTCCCTTGCGCTCACAGATGATCTTTACAAAGGATTCCGCGAGTCTGGGATTCTTAAGGAGCACAGGTCCTATGAGGCTTATTCCGAGAAGGTTATTCTTCCTTGCGGCATCCTTTTTGAGAGGAATATTTCCGATCACCTTTATGGCCTCGAATTCAAGTCCGTCGGTAATGTCAGGGACGCCTGCCCTGTTTACGAATCCGACATAGCGGTGACCGGTGACATTGTCCTTAAGGATGACATCGCCCGTGTAACGCTTTTCGAGCTGCTCCCTGAACGTAAAACCAAAGAGTCCCAGGCCTTCCACAAAACTTCCGTCAGCCGTGGTGATACCCTTGCCCAGGATATCGTAGCTGTTGCCCGTAAAGAGCATCGGAACGCCTTCGTCCACAGCCTCGAAAAGCTCTGTTTTAAACTTCGCAAGATGCTTTGCAGCAAGGTTCCTGTTGGATTCATAACCAGAGCCCATGTAAACGAGATCGGCATCTTCAAAACTGATCTTCTCATCAGTAATAGTTGCTTTATTTATCTGCACTTCAAAGCCCTGATCCTTAAGTCTCTTCTCGAGGATCCTGACATTGCCGTTGTCGCCGTAAAGGCTCATGAAATCCGGATACAAGTAAAGGATATTCACTGTCATGCGAGTTCCCTCCTTGTAACTATCGATAAGATCTTCTCTTTGTCGGAGAAGCATGTGATCACGTACAGGAATGAATCGAGATTATGCGAGCAGTAATCAGCCGCATCGTTCACAAATTCGAACATCTCAATCTTGTCTTCATCTATTCCTGCGAGCTCAAATCTTACTGCAAGATCGTCGCAGTACTGACCTGCAAGGATTATCTTGTCGATGTTTGTCTGCTTGAGCTTCTCAAAATTAATATCCCAGAGCCAGCTCGAATCAGATGTATAGTACTTTCGGCTTATCGCATCGACAATGAACATGACGCTCTTTCTTCGGTTATCCGACACAACGACATCGATCGAGCGGTCGTAGGATACCGAGTTCTCGTGCTTTGAAAGAAGGAGTCTGCCGTCGAGCTTGCCCAGAGTAAAGTCAGAGATACGTCCGGACTTCAGGATGTATCCTCCGAGCGATTCGGCAGCCTTCTCAGGAGCGATGCCTGCCGTAACTGCAGCGGTAAATGCCGCAAGGATGTTGTAGCAATGGTAGATACCGGTAAAGAAAACAGGGATCTCATACTTGCCGTCTATAGTGATCGACGCCTTGCCGTCTTCTTCCTTCGAGGAAGTCAGGGTGTGGTCCGTATCGTGCCTTGCAAAGACGCAGGACGTGCACCTGAACTTGCCGATGTGATTGTAATGGTAATACTCATAGACCATCGGCTTCTTGCAGATGGGGCAGTACTTGCCGTCGTCGTAGATGCCTTCGTTGACAGGCTTATCTGTCGGAAGCTTATCGGCGCCGAAATAGATCGTGCCTTCCCTGTCCTTGCCAAAGCTCGAAACAAGCGGATCGTCAGCATTAAGGATCAGGGTCATGTCATCGTAGACGGCCTGCGAGATTATGCTCTTGATGAATTCCGGATGACCGTTCCTGGTCATCTGATCCCTGTAAAGGTTATTGATAACAAAATACTTCGGATGGAAATACTTGAATATATATCTGGAATATCTCTCGTCAGCTTCCAAAAGGATAACGTCGCTCTTGACTCTGCCTGACATTGTTGAATCGCCGGCAAGGAAAGTCACGACACCTTCGATCTGGTTGGAACCCTCTTTGTTATATGCGACCTTAAGCCCGCTGCTCTTGAGCACATGGGCGATCATCTCGACCGTGGAAGTCTTGCCGTTGGAACCTGTAACGGCGATGGAGATCTCCGGAAGCTTCAGGTTCGAAAGTATATCCGGGCAGATCTTAAGGGCATACTTGCCGGGCAGGCTCGAGCCGCGTCCGAAAAGCTTCGCGAGACGCCTTACGATCTTGCAAACAAGGATTGCTGTAAACACTCTTATCTTCATAGCGTTGCAATTATATCACGCGAACGGCCGTCTTTTAATATATTTATTAAAGAGCCGCAAAATCACCCCGCATTTTATAAGATCTCAGGTCCTGCGGCCGCGGGTCTGCCCGCCATTTTTTCGAACACTTTTGAATAAAAGTGTTTACATTCTGAAATTGTGGTATATAATTTCGGCATGACTAATTTTGCATTTACATGGTGTGACTTTTCATTTTTTGCCTTTACGAATAGGGGTAATTAGTTCACTGCATGTAAATAAACAACTTGATTTACGTAGATTTATAGGGCCCCGCAGTGAACAAGACTGCGGGGCTTTTAATTTGACGGAGGATTAAACCATGACACAGAAACAGGCAGGAAAAAGAATCGAAGAGATCGATCAGCAGATCAAGGAGCTTTTCGCAGAGCGTCTCGAAGCAAGCAAGATGGCCAACGAGACACTGAGCAAATCCGAGATCGCGTTAAAGAGCAGACGCTACGAGCGCAGTTACCTCTCAGGACTCGAGAGTTCGAACCAGCTCATCGACAACTACGAGCGCGTGCTCTTCACCACGATGTTCAACTTAAGCCACTCATACCGCAACATGGAGTACGGCACAAGGACCGAGCTCGCAGATCAGATCCACAAAGCGCTGGAGACTACACCGAACGAATTCCCGAAGTCACCCATGGTCGCCTGTCAGGGCATTGAGGGTGCTTACTCGCAGATAGCCACAGACAAGATCTTCCGTCACGCAAACATCATGTATTTCAGGACTTTCGACGGCGTATTCCAGGCAGTCGAATCCGGACTTTGCAAGTTCGGCATTCTCCCCATCGAGAACAGTTCCTTCGGTTCCGTCACACAGGTCTACGACCTCATGGTAGGCCACAAGTTCCATATCGTTAGAGACTATAAGCTCAGGATCTCCCACAAGCTCCTCGCAAACCACGGTGCAAGATTCGAGGACATCCGCGAAGTCTATTCCCACAATCAGGCAATAGGCCAGTGCAGCAAGTTCTTAAAAGAGCATCCGGACATCAAGGTAAACATCGTCGAGAACACCGCCGTTGCAGCAAAGAGCGTTGCTGATTCAGGCAGAAAGGATGTCGCTGCGATATCTTCCGCTGACTGCCAGCAGCTATACGGCCTGGAAGCCATAAGAGATGACATCCAGAACACTGACAACAACTACACGAGATTCATCTGCATCACAAAAGAGCTCATGATCTTCCCCGGTGCATCCAAGACATCCGTCATGCTCGCTCTGGGCCACACGCCGGGCGCGCTCGCAGACACTCTTGCGAAGTTCTCTTCTCTTGGGCTTAACCTTACAAAGATCGAATCGCGTCCCATCCCGGGCAAGGATTTCGAGTTCATGTTCTACCTTGATTTCGAAGCATCCGCATATTCGGAAGAAGTAATCTCCTTGCTTTGCGAACTTGATGCGGAGCCTACGGAATTCGCTTATCTCGGAACATATATCTGAGCCTCGGAAAAGTAAATAAGTGCAGCTTACGACGGTGTCTTAGGGCACCGTCTTTTTTGCGTCACGCTGCCGTTTTTACCTGGCGCCCGCCTTCCCGGGGAGTCTTGTTGCCTCAAATGTTGCTTCTTCTGTCCGCCTAGAAGGCAACATATAAGGCAACATTGGCAATGTTGCTCTAAATGTTGCTCTTTTTGTCCGCCCGGAAGGCAACAAATCCTTAACTGAAGTGCTGCCCCGGGAATCGGACTTTCAAACCGCGCACAAAAAAATGCGGCGCCACCATAAAAGTGACACCGCCTGTGATCAGCGTTTGTTACCGCGATGGATCAGCGGCTCTGAGCTATTGCAGCAATGATCAATGCGGTAAATATGAATGCCAGGTACAGAAAATAGAATGCCCACACGCATGTAAATCCGACTCCGCCATACTTTCCTGCTCTGCTCAGGGCTGAACTTACCTTGATCTTGCCTGTGTGGGTGCCGCCTTTTGCAAGGTAATCAAGAAGCTCTGTTCTGTTTTTAGATGCCATGACGATGGCGATGATGCTTCCGACAGGAAGGCTGCAGATACAGCATGATACGATCGCCTTTGTCAGGAAATCCTTGGACTTTGCCTCGTAGTTGGGATCGATGGGCTGCTGAGCCTGTACGGGCTGATACTGATAAACCGGCTGAGCCTGCTGGTACTGAGGCTCTTGATACTGATTGTTTTCCATATTCAACTCCTTTATTCCTAAAAGTTGTCTTACAACAATCAGATTATATCAGAAACTTCCCTCCTTTGCTGTGATAACTGGTACTTGTCAAAGAGTTTGATATACATGAGCGGCACTGCGCCTACGATCGCTGCGCTTGCCTGAATGCCGTTGGGAATCACTGAACCTAATGCTGCCTCAACGCCATACATAAACGGCAGTGATTCGAACGCGAAGTAACCAGCGATCATGATGAGTTCTGTTACGAGCGATGCCGAGAGTTTCCTTACCAGATGTGTCTTGCCCTCAGCATTTCTCTTGAGGAGTATGCCTGCAACAAGTCCCATCACGCCCTTGATGATGAATGTTGCCACGGCATACTGCGGATAGCCTGCGAGAAGATCTGCGAGTGTTGAGCCAATCGCTGCCGGGAAAAATGCCAGAGGGCCTAAGATATACGAGCTTACGAGGATCACAAGGTCACCCAGATTGATGTGGCCTATTGCCGTCGGGATGTGAAGCTCCGTGCCGATGAATACCAGTGCTGCGAGCACACCTGCGTATGCTATCTTCTTCAGATTGTTTCTGTTGTTGTTTTCTTTACTACTCATTGTCATGTCCTTCCTTATCAAAACGGGAGCTCATTTAAGAACTCCCGCAGATAACCTGATTTAATATTTTTAGATCAAGATGGCATTCAACAGATGCCGGTCATTCGCGGGAGAGTGACTTCAGAACAGCACATCAGATGCATCTTGGTTGTAGTGATGTTCTTCATTTTCACGTCTCCTTGTCTCTTGATTGCGAAAAATCTAACACGTATTGCCTATCATGTCAATAGGTTAATTATAGATGATTTTTATAGCCTTTAATAGATTTCAGTTTACTGTCCTTCGGGATATATGACCGGAAGTGTCGGAAGCTCCGTAGATACTGTCTGTTCAGGGATCTCTGATACGGGAATGATCTTTCCTTCGGGTGTCAAAGATACCGGCGTGCCGAGCCCTGCCTTAACAGCAGCGGCATAATCCTTTACTGACTCTATCTTCTTCTCGAAGAGCATGCCGCCCATGTTCTTATCGTTAAAGTAATGGATATCGGAACCTGCGGTCATGGGAAGGCCTAACTTCGTGCAGTACTCGTATCCCAGTGCATTCATGTTCGCGCTGTTTGCTGCATTGTAGACTTCAACGCCGTCGCAGGCCGTCGGAGCGAGCTTGATGTCTTCGAGATAATCCCTTTCCCTGTAAGGGTGTGCCTGGATCATGATGCCGCCTGCCTTATGAACGGCTTCCAAAAGCTCATGCCTTGTCATATCCATGATGCACTCGTTATCGAGGAGCCACTTTTTATCGATTCCGTAGAGAAGATATTCGTCCTTCCAGAAATTGAATTCGACGCCGAACATGACATTGAAATCCTTGCCCTCGGCGGCCTTCAATGCGCGCTCGTAACCGGAGCAGTAGATCTCGACTCTCTCCTTCCACGGGAGGTTTTCAGGAACGCAGGTGTTGCCGTTGAAGAAATGATCCGTAACGATTATTCCGGCATAGCCCTTCTCCATCATGTAGGGGATGTAATCCTCACCGTGCACTTTGCCGCATGCACTTGCCTCGCATGTGTGAAGATGCGTCTCATATAAAAAGCCCATTAACGATACCTGATTTCTAATCTGAATTTTTCCTGCAAAATGCTAACACTCGCAGGCAGTCAAATCAAGCCGACGAATGCGTCAATTGTTCTCTTTGTCCTTAAAGACTCTGGATCCCGTAGCGCCTGTCTGGCCCTGATATTTGCCGTTATAGGGATTAAGCGCGTGATCGTCCATCTTCGCGAAAACAAGCTGCCCCACTCTTCTTCCCGCCTTAAGTTCGATCGCACATCTGTTGGCATTGTAAAGTTCTAACGTGATCTCGCCCTTAAAGCCCGGATCGACCCATCCCGCGTTCTGGATGAAGAGACCCATTCTTCCTAAAGAACTTCTGCCTTCGACGAATGCAGTAAGGTTATCGGGGAGCTCGAAATATTCCATCGTCGTAGCGAGCACGAACTGTCCCGGCATGATGAGGAATGTATCTGTTGTGATGGTCTTATACTTGATCTCATTCTCAAGAGTGATGACGCTGGAAGGCGTATCATCAACGATACTGAACGTATTGCCCAGACGGATATCAACGCTTGCGGGCTGGATCTGAGGAGGCGTAACAGGCTCTATCACAAGAGTCTTTTCTTCGAGCATCTTAAGTATTGTTTTGTCGGATAAGATCATAAAAACAAGTCCCCGTTTCTGGTGTGATGGAAACCATTATAACCATAAAACGGGGAACCTTATGTGTCATTTTTCGAGGCGGGCAAAAATGCCTCAGAATTGTCAGCCTTTAAGGAGTGATCCGATGTCAGCGACATTAAACTTTCTTATCATCTCGAACTTCGACAGATCGCTGTTTACCTTATCGATAACAGCCTGCCAGTCGCCTTCGATATTCTCTTTGCCGTTTACGAAAATATCACATGTAAGATAGCCGTCGCGGATATAAGCCTTAACGGAAGCGATCCTGGGATCAGCTGATTTCACCTTCTCGCAGATCCTCTTGGAAGATACATTCTCGCCGTTGGGAAGGACTAACATGGTGTCCTTTCTTCCTTTTACATAGACCATCGTTCCTACGATCTTTCCTAAGTCCCCTGTAAGGAAATAACCGTCCTTATCGAATGCTCTTGCAGTTGCTTCAGGATCGTTAAGATAGCCGTGGAAGATGTTGGGTCCCTTGATCGCAAGTTCGCCTATTCCGTCTTCATCAGGATCTATTACTTTCGCATCAACATATTCAAGAAGCGTTCCAGCGCTGTCCATGTCGGTAACGTCAGGATAGTCGATCGAGAAGCCTGACGAAGTCTCTGATAACGCATACGCATTCATCGGGTTGATGCCTGCAGCTATAAATGCCTGACGGATGTCATAAGGAAGGCACGAACCTCCGATGAAAAGATATCTCATCCTGCCGCCCAAAAGCATCTGCAAAGGGACGTTCATCGCTTTCGCGCCCTCACAGAACTTAACACATACAAGAGGCACCGCGCAGAAGACCGTGGGCTTTACCATCATCATCTCCTGAGCCATGTTCTTGATGTCGCCGGTAAGATAAATGCTGTAACCGAACACAAGTGAATACAGGAAGTTGAAGATCGATCCGTATGTATGGTTCAGAGGCAGGAACAGGTAGCACACATCGTTCGTGTTGACCTGAATCCTTCTTCCGAGTGCCTCATAGCTCGAATAGATATTCTTAATAGAGAGCATGACAGCCTTCGGGAAGGATGTAGAACCGCTCGTAAATACTATCTTTGCAGGCTTGTCCTCATCAACGGGTTCAAGTGCGAAGAGTTCTTTGCATTCGGACTTTCCCTTTTCGAGCATGTTATCGAATTCGTCTTCGATGCAGATGAATTCGACATCCTTGTATTTGGCCATTACGGCTTCAAGCCTGTCTTCAACGGCCTTGCTGTAGAGCATGCAGGATATCTCACATTTGCCGATCGCGTAATCGAGATTATCTCCCATCCAGTCCTTTGCAAGACCGACGCTTAATCCGACATAGTTCATGATCGCTACGTCAGCTATCATCCATGCTATGGAGTTCGGGCTGTAGATACCGATGTTCTTGCCCTTGTAACCGTTATTCACAAAGTAAGTTCCGAGATAATTCACCTTCTCGATGAATTCACCGAATGTGATGCCGACATACTTGCCGTCCACCATCTCGTGAAGGTACGGGAGGTCCTTCCACTTCTCATAGTCTGCTCTTAAAAACTTTTCAAGTTCATTCATCTTTCTATCTTCCTTTCCAAGAGTACATATTCGTAAACGCCGGTGATATCACCGTTCGCATAAGTCTGTGTTAATTTGCCGTCCCTCATGAGAGCACCGATGCTCGGAAGCCCTGATGCCATCAGTTCCTTCATGATCGCGTAAACAAGTGCTTTGCCGAGTCCCCTGTGCTGCTGGTCGACACCCATGTAGAGCATTACATAACGCTCAGGCTTTTTCTTGATCTTAAGGATCTTCATGATGTTCAGAGGATTGCCCGTGTGATAGACGAGATTGCCGTAATCAGGGACAGATACATAAAAGCCAACTGCCTTGCCCTGATAGTAAGCGAGCTTTGTCATGCTCATGTTCATTATCTGCTTGTAGCTCATGAAGACTTCTCTGAAGTTCTCCTGCTCCACATCCTTGAAGATCGGGAAGTCACTGTAAAGGTCCGTTACGAGCCTGTAGACATCATCGATGCATTCGGAGAATTCATCTTCCTTAGGGCTCCTTATCTCATAGCCCGCATTAAGGAACTCCTGATAGTGCTCTTCAAACTTCGGATTCCTATACTCTTCACCGACACTTCTGAAAGAATGTGAAGTATAGTGCTCACAGACTTCAAATCCGTTGTCTTCAAAGAGCTTAAGATAGTAATCCTTGTTATACGGCTCGCCCGTGTAAGGAGTCTCAAACCTGTTGATCTTTAGTCTGTACTTTATCCAGAAGGATGCGTCGACAGGACCCTGGATCTTCTCGAAGCCGTTTTCGCTGCAATATGCATACGCGCTGTCGAATAAGAATTTGGCAGCATCAGCGTCGTTTACGCACTCGAAAAATCCTAAATACGCTGTCTTATCACCCTCATAAGACGTGATGCAGAAACGTCCTTTAACGTTGTCCGTGTCATCGTATACGAGGAATTTGGCAAGCGCGAAATACTTGCTCAAAGGATGCTCGCCCTTAAGGATCTTCTTGATCGAATCAGGATCTTCCATGTTGTCAGAAGAATCGTAGATCATGGAAGCGAGCTTCACAAAATCCTTGATGTATTTCTCTTCCCTGTCGAACTTAACTAACTTCATGTATCAACGCTCCTTTTCAATATCTCTATCTTTCCCTTATCGCCGTTCATCCTGATAAGGTCTCCTGTCTGTATCGTCAGCATAAGGTCTTTGACGCCAACTATCGAAGGTATTCCGATCTCTCTTGATATGATCGCCGTGTGCGATAAGAGAGATCCCTTCTCCGAGATGACACCCTTTGCCTGTGTAAGCAGGAATACCCAGCCGGGATCCGTCATCTTCGTAATGAGGATCTTATCCTTCACGTCACCTGTGTCGTTAACATCTGTTATTACCAAAGCTTCGCCTTCGCAGATGCCGCCCGAACACGGCACTCCGAAGAGCTCATTGTCACTGAGTTTCTTATGATATGAATTGACATTTGCATGGCGCTTGTTGAAGGGTTCTTCAGCAAAGATAAGTCTCGAATAAGGAGGAAGCTCCCTGTAGAGCTTATACTGATCCTTGCGGTCTGATACGGTCTTTCTCATGTCTTTGGGATTGCCGGCAAGATCCAGCGCTTCATCGATCTTCATGTAGTAGATATCGTGT
>Ga0310695_10001759_pt1 | contig 49013 bp, 28 predicted proteins | sample RumenRJG_04DNA_FD_203882 | JGI IMG/M metagenome (GOLD analysis project Ga0310695, IMG submission 203882) | Bovine rumen microbial communities from Lethbridge, Alberta, Canada - RJG_04 (v2) (version 2) | ecosystem: Host-associated > Mammals > Digestive system > Stomach > Rumen | place: Canada... | reverse complement strand
TAAAGTCAATTATCTTTATTTGGGAGATAACGCCTTCTTTTGGAGCTCAACCCCAGAGAATGATGATTATGCATATCGTATGAATATTCCTTATTCATCCAATACTACGAATATACGCTCTATAAAGCAAAAATACGGACATTCCGTCCGTTGCGTCAGAGACTGATGGAATTGTGAATTAGGAAGTCGGATTTCAGAGAGCCATTTGCATTTGCTAGATTTGGGCTACCATGCTTTCATCTCGACTTCCTAAAGATCTTTCTCCGTCGCCGTTCTTTGATGAACTGGAACGCGCCAAGGCCGATGTTCTTGCAGAGTGCGCCGAAGCAAACTCGCTTCCGTTTATCGACATGACGGTGAGCTCGCCTGTGAAGGCTGGCTTGCCGGTGGATTTGGATGATGCGGTTGATGAAGGTCGTAAAGCTTTTGGCAACTGGAGTCCAGATGCAGCGGGTTGGAAATCGGCACGCGAGGCGGTGGTGGAGTATTACCGGCAGCGCGGTGGTAATTTTACCGCGGGGCAGATTATCCTTACTGCAAGTACGAGCGAAGCTTATTCTGTGCTTTTCAAGACGTTCTGCGATCCGGGCGATGTGATTTTGACGCCGATGCCAGGCTATCCGCTACTTGATACGCTTGCGCAGCTTGAACATTTGGAATGTGCGCCGTACTTTTTGAAGTTGAAACGTGAGCGGTTCGACAAGCTCACCGACCTTAAAAAGGTCACTGAGCGGCGCTCTGCGCCAGCCGAAGTGAACGCGTTCCGCTTTGTCCTGGATTCCGATAGCTTGCTTGCGGCGCCGGAGCGTGCGAAAATCTTGTTGCTTGTTTCTCCGCATAACCCGACGGGGCATTGCGTCTCGCGTGAAGAATGGAACGAGGCTGTGCGATTCTGCGAAGAAAACAACATGATTCTCGTCGTTGATGAAGTCTTCGGCGATTACGCCTTCTCGGATAAAGTTTCCCGCACTTGGCAATACGTTTTTGACTCGTGTCATCCTGAGCGAAACGAAGTTGAGTCGATGGATCTCTGGGATGCGGGTGGAGGCGACTTTATCAATCTTCCGGAAGATGGTCCGAAGTGCCCGATTTTCTGGCTGAACGGCTTAAGCAAAGCCGTTGGTTCGCCGCAGCTAAAGCTCGGCTGGATGGCGTTCTACGCTCCGCGCGAAAATTTCGAAGAAATTCGCGCGGCTCTCGAATTCGTCGAAGACGCATACTTGAGCGTTTCTGCACCTGCGCAGGCGCTTGGCATTTCGCTTTTGCCTAAGGCTTCTGCTTACGAATCTAAAGTCCTCGATCGCTTGCAACAAAATTGGCAGACGCTTCGCGAAGCGTTTCCGTCCAAGTATTGCCCTGAAGTTCTCGGCGGCTGGTACGCCGTTGTGCGTCTCGGCGATGACGACGAAGAACTCACGCTTCGCTTGTTGCGTGAAAAGCATGTGCTTGTACAGCCTGGTTTCTTCTTTGACTTTGACGAAGATGGCTGGGTTGTGATGAGCTTGTTGCAAGACCCTGCGATTTTCAAAGAAGCGATTCAACGCATTAAGCAATAACGCAAAAAAGCCCGCGCATCTTGCACGGGCTTCTAAATTCGATCAAATTGCTTCGAGTGCCGCGCACTCTTGCAATGACATTTTCTACTAGTAACTATTGACTAATAACTAGTAACTGCGGCGGAGCCGCTTTAGTAATTATTCACCTTGAACGTCTTGGTGGCGTTCTTGGAGGTAACCTTGATGATCTGCATGCCCTTATTCTTGAGGCTTACATTCAAGGTTGCTCCCTTGCTAGTGAATTCCTGATCAAGTTTGCCGTTAAGACCGAAAACCTGAACTTTGAACGGAACAGAATTTGCGCTGTTGATTGTAATTGAGGATGTGCCGCGGACAATGCTGAATGCATTTGTATTCAAAACGCGACCAGAAATGATCCCTTCTTCTTGGTGTTTCTTTTCTTCTTCCTCTTTCTTTTTACGTTCCTCTTCTTCTTTCTTCTTCTGTTCTTCCGGGTCTTCAACGTCACTTGCGACCTTTTCCACCGGAGCCTTCTTGCTCAAGATGTATCCGAGTGCGCCAACGAGCGGAGCGTTCAAGTCCACACAAACTTCGTTCACCTGCCAGTCTGCTGTAGAACCGTTGTGGCTGCCACTCGTGAAGTCGCCTGCAATCATGCCGCCCAAGAGCTTGTTCTTTTCCGGAGGAGAACCTGCGCCGTTCACATCGCGACCCGGGTCTTCGTTGCCGTAGTAGCCGCGGTGATGCGGTCTTGTCGGAGCGTTAGCGCCATTGCGGTTGAAACCGACAACGTAGGACTTCTTATTGCTGTTATCGCCGAGAAGGAATGCAATATTCTTTTCGATGGCTTCATCGTAAGAATCGTCTTTTGCAAACTTGGCGTAAAGGGCGTAGAGGTATGCGCCGCCTGCCGGAGAGCGAGTCGGGAATGTACCCGGGCCCTTGGCGTCCTTGTTGAAAATACCCTTGCTGTCCGTGACGTTGAGGTACATGTTGTCGAGGTAGTTCTGCACGCCGGCGTAGTCACCGAGCGGGTTCCACCCGAAAACAAATTCACCGAGAAGGTCCGAGAGCGGGCTTGCATCCGGGTAGCTAAAACGAGAAAATCCGTTTTTGCCGAAGTCAATCTTGTCGTAGAAATTCTTGGCTTCGGTCTTGTAAGTTTCTTCCTTGGTCGTGCGGTAAAGTTCCAAGGCGGCAAGGAACGGACCGTCTTCCCAAATGCCGTTCCACCAGCTGCTTTCGTAGAATCCCTGGGAATTCGTAACGCCCTTGTGCTTCTTGGAATAGGCAAATGCAGTCTTTGCTGCCTTCAAGTACTTGGCGCGTGCAGATTCATCGGGGTCGATACGTGCCATCACGGCGAGCATTGCCGCAGCCATACCCGGCGTGTAGGCGTCATTGGCGTTTCCTGTGATTTCGCGCGGTTCGCCACCGTCACCAGTACCGAGCTTGCTCATGGCACCTGCAGTCACCCACTTCATGTGGTCCTGGTTGCCGTTTCCCTTCACGGTCACGAAGTTGTTTTCGTCGATTGCTGCCTTGACCCAGAAATCGGCTTCATAGCGGAGTTCTTCAAGGAGGTCACGCACGTCGTTAGGCTTGCCGCCCTTGCGGGTGTAATCCTTGCTAGCCTTGTAGTCGGTGTAATCACCGGTGTAGAGGTCGTAAAAGCCTGTCGTAAATTCGGCGAATGCGAGTGCCAAAACGTAAGAGGAGTAACCTTGGGACTGACCGTACATCACGTGGTCGCCGCAGTCGAACCAACCACCGCTCACGTCTTTGCCGTTGTAGCTATCCTTTGTAAAGCTGGTCGGATTATTCGTGCCGTCCAAGATCCAGTTCGGACCTTGACCAGAGCGCTGCGCTCCAAAGAATCGTGTGGTCATCCATGCAGCTTCGACGTAATCGTCCGTGCTCAAAGCAGCAAAGCTATCGGTGAATGCGAGGCCAAATACAGCAAGGCCTGCTAAAAAAGTCTTTTTTAACATTGTCATCCTCTAAGGTTTCCCATCCACACTGTAGCGTCCACAATATAAAATTTTATGGAAAATTTTCACGCAAAATAAAATTCACTTTTGGGGAATATATCAAAATGCGCCGTTTATGTAACTTTTTCAATGCAATGAAAAAATATGTTGCGAAAAATTGACAAACGTTTTATATTAATCCTTGGTGTGGGGCTATTGTTTAGCCCTTTTTGTGGTGGGATGTTTTATGAAACACGTCGTTTCTATTTTCGCGTGTGCTGGCCTTTTTGTTGTTGCCAACGCACAAGTTTCTCTTCAGACAGCTTCTGGTGCTTTAGAATCGGCTTATGCTGAATGGGCATCTGATGGTTCCGATAGCTACAACGTCTATTATTCGGGCGCTGGTGCTAGTGACGTCAAGGTGGATGCTCCGCTCATCCGCAAATACGGTTCCAAGTACCGCGTGGACGTGGTGGGCCTCAAGGCTGGGAGTTACACGCTGAAGGTTGCATCCGTCAAGGGTGGCAAGGAGACTGCTTCGACCACATCCAAGTCGCTGACAGTCAAGGCGCATGACCGCGCTGGATTCGCGTTTAGCAACGGACATGTTCCGGGCGCCTATAACGCAGACGGTACGCTCAAATCGGGAGCTGTCGTCCTCTACATTTCGGAATCGACAAAGAACACGGTCAAGCTGGATGTCGTCACGAGCAACAAGGGCACCGTTACGGAAAGTGTAGGCCTCCAAAATATCTTAACTTCGTTCAAGAAGGGCTATGATAAGCGCCCGCTGGTGATTCGTCTCCTGGGAAATGTGACGGACCCCGAAGTGACCGACAAGGGCGACATCACCATCGATATGGGCAAAAAAGAGGGCCTTTCGATGACTGTTGAAGGCATCGGTAATGATGCGACTGCAAATGGCTGGGGTTTCCGCGTCAAAGGAACCCAGGATTTGGAAATCCGAAACATCGGCATTATGAATGTTGATTCCGACGAAGGCGACAACATCACGCTCCAGCAGGATAACCAGTATATCTGGGTCCACAACAATGACTTTTTCTACGGCCATGCGGGTAGCGACAAGGACCAGGTCAAGGGCGATGGCGCCTTGGATTGCAAGCTATCGACTTATGTGACCTTTAGCTACAACCATTTCTGGGATAATGGCAAGTCAAATTTGCTCGGCCTTAAGGAAGGTGCCGATGGGGGCTATTACATCACGTATCACCATAACTGGTACGATCATTCCGATAGCCGACATCCGCGTGTGCGTTACTACAGCGCCCATGTCTACAACAACTACTATGATGGCAATGCCAAGTACGGCGCAGGCTCTACGCTGGGCTCTTCCGTGTTCATGGAAGCAAACTACTTCCGCAATTGCAAGTATCCGATGATGACCTCGTTGCAGGGGACCGACGTCTATGCGAGCGGCACTAAGCGCGATCCGACGAACAACGGTACGTTTAGCAAGGAAGCGGGCGGTACAATCAAGGCTTACAATAACCACATGGAAGGCTCTTATACGTTCATTTCGTATGGCGCAAGCAAATACATTTTGAAGGGTAAAGAAACTGCAATTGGTGATATTGATTCCAAGGTCGATTTCGACGCCTACGTGGTGACCTCGCGCAATGATCAGGTGCCGTCTAGTGTTAAGTCCTATTCAGGCGAAAATACGTACAACAACTTTGATACGGACAAGTCCATCATGTACAGCTACACGGCGGATTCTCCGGAACAGGCTGTGGCCAATGTGCGTGCCTACGCTGGCCGTTTGCAGGGTGGCGATTTCAAATGGACGTTTGACAATTCTGTTGACGATGCGTCTTCGGACGTGAACCAGGCTCTCAAGGACGCTCTCATGGCTTATAAGGGTAGCAATGGGGAAGTGATGGAATACTCATCTTCCTCTAGCGTCATACAGAGTTCGTCAAGCGAATCTCCGAAGTCAAGCTCTAGCAGCGTGAAGGTTGAAAGTTCAAGTTCTGCAAAGTCTTCGAGTTCTTCTGAAACCCCGAAATCTTCGTCCAGTTCCGTGGTCTCTTCGTCAAGTGAAAAAACGCAATCTTCCTCTAGCTCCAGTAGCGAAAAGGTCGAAAGTTCAAGTTCAGAAGGGACGATCGGTCTCGCAAATGTGATGCCGACGGTATCTCGCGAAATCTTCTACGATTCCCGCACGTCTAGCCTTGTCATCGGAACCTCAGATGTCACCCGTTTGGATATCGTCGGTGTTGATGGCCGCCGAGTCAATATTACAGACATCAAGAGCGTAGGCGATGCCCGTGTGCTTGACATGAGCTCGCTCCGTGCAGGCGTTTACATCGTCCGCTTCAAGACCTCTCTCGGCTTGCAGACCATGAAGTTCGTGAAAAACTAGTTATTGGTCATTGGTTGTTAGTCATTAGTCTTTGGTTGAAGGATCTTTTGGGGGCTTTAAAAACTATTGACCATTGACTGATGACTACTGACTTTAGTAAACATTTTTAATCAAAATGCCGTTTTTTGAGCGTTTTTGAATGTTTCCAAATTAATTACAACTATAGTAACCCCATATTATATATCTTTCGCTTGGGATTTGTGATTGCGGAGATTGGGTGAACCCAAAAGGATGTTTATGAAAAAAGTCTTCGCATTATTGACGTGCGCTGCCGTGACCTCTGCCATGGCAGTGACTGCAAGCCGTGTTGGCCCTGTGAGCACATACGGTGAACTCGTCGCAAATGGTGGCAAGCTTTCTGGTTCTTGCCCGGAATACTCTCAAAAGGCTGTTCAGGTCAAGGGTATGAGCCTCTTCTGGAGCTCGGGCAACACCTATTCTACCGACTTCTACTCCGAAAAGGGCATCAACCGCTTGGTTGATGACATGGGTATCGAAGTTGTGCGTTTTGCTCTTGGTGCCGCTGACGAAAAGTTCAACAGCTCGGGCCGTTCTTACACGACGGGTGGCGAAGGCTTCCAGAAGGCTTTGCTCAAGTCTGTGGTGAATGCAGCCATTGACAAAGACATTTACGTGATTATCGACTGGCACATCGAAAGCTCCGATGGCTTTACTAACGATGCTGTCAAGTTCTTCGAATACGCAGCTCAGGAATACGGCAAGTACAACAACGTGATTTTCGAAATTTGGAACGAACCGACCGGAAGCATGGAAGCCGTGAAGCAGCATGCCGATCAGGTTATTCCGGTAATTCGTAAGTATTCTGATAACCTCATCCTCGTGGGTAGCCCGGGATGGTCGAGCCAGCCGGATAACTGCGCTAACGCAGGCATCAACGACAAGAACTATGGCTGCACGCTCCACTTCTATGCCGCAACTCACTATATGGGCGATGGCGGTTACAACAAGGCTGCAGAAACGGCTATGGCTGCAGGCGTGCCTGTGTTTGCTACCGAATGGGGTACCGTCAATGCTAACGGTGATGGCCAGCCGGATGAAGGCTCCAGCAACAAGTGGGTAGAATGGATGGCTCAGAAGGGCGTGTCCTGGACAAACTGGAACGCTTCTGCCATGAACGAAACTTCTGCTGCATTTGCTAATGCCGTGTTTGAAAATGGTTTCACTTACACCAATTCTGGTAAGTATGTGAAGGGCAAGCTCGGTGGTGCATCTTATAAGGATTGCGGCCTCCAGAATGGTTCTGCTTCTGAAGAAAGTGGCTTCTCTGCTGGCGTTGCCAATGGCGCTTCTACTTCCATTCTCGATGACATGGAAGATGGCGACCGTTACGGTTACCTCGGTGGTGCATGGGCTGCTGTTGAAGACCAGGAAAACGGTGGTGCAAGCTCTATTTCTAACGAAAAGATTGAAGATGACTTTGGCAACACGACCTATAAGGTTGTCTACCCGGTCAGCGGCGATACCAAGAATACGTCCAAGTATGTTGCAGCCCTTAAGGATGTTAAGATCGGTAAGGGTTCCCTTACTTACGGTCCGTACATCAAGATGTTCCTCACGCTTTTGAAGGAACCGGCTAAGGATTCCCCGAAGGCTTATGCAGATTTCTCCAAGTGCAAGACCATCAAGTACAAGTACAAGGGTGCAAGCCATAACTTCGCAATCGAAACGACCGATGTTACCGACTACAACTATCATCGCGTGAACAAGGACGCTTCTGAAGGCTGGAAGGAAGTCGAAATTACGACGGACATGTTGAAGCAGGAAACTTGGGGTGACGATTCTCGCTCCAAGCCGATCAAGATGGAAAATGCAACTCGTCTTTCTTGGGAAATCAAGGGCCTCGAAAAGGTTCCGGACGATATGAACCAACCCAAGTATCCGTACCTCTATGTGGATGACGTGAAGTGCGATGGTCTTTCCTTCACTGCTGTTAGCGGTGGTGCTAGCGAAACTCCGAAGTCTTCTTCTAGTGCTGCAGTTGGTCAGAGCTCTTCTTCTGTTGTTGCGGGTTCTTCTAGCAGCGCAAAGGCAGTCTCTTCTTCTAGCGCAATCGTTCCGGGTTCTTCTGCTACGGTAACCTACAAGACTGTTGTCGATATCGACGATGTTGAAGATCTTGATGAAGTTCTCAAGACAACGGGTACCTGGTATGCTTACACGGATAAGGAACCGGGTGGAAAGTCCTCTATTTCTAACGTCTATGACCAGAAGCTTGGTGGCTATGTGGTTGCCTTCCCGGGTACTGAAGATCCGACGAATGGCACTAAGGGTTATGTTGGCTTGAAGGACATCAATTGGGATCAGGGAACTTATACTGAAGCTCCGTTTGTGGCTCTCGGCCTCAACACGAATGCTGATACCTCCAAGGGTATTGACTTGAGCAAGTGCGGTGCTATCAGCTACCGTTACAAGGGTTCCGCTCATACCTTCAAGGTTCAGGATGGTTCTGTGACGGACTATGCTTACCACGAATATCCGCTTGATGATTCCCAGGTTTGGAAGACCATGGTCATCAATGTCGAAGACATTGCTCAGCCGAACTGGACTCAAGATCCGAAGGACCTCAACTGGGGTGCTATCAAGAAGATGGCTTGGGAAGTTATTGGCTACAAGGGCATTGTTTATCAGCCGACAATCAACTACCTCTATGTGGACGATCTCAAGTGCGTCGAAGTGCCGAAGGTCGGCTTCAAGACTGTTGCTCGCGCTGCTAGCGGCATCAAGGTCGGCTTCAAGGGCAATATGCTCAATGTGAACTTCGCAAAGGCTGGCTCAGCACGTATCCAGGTGTTCGACATGATGGGTCACGTTGTTGAAAGCCGCGTTGCTAACGTCTCTGCCGGTGCAAACCAGTTCTCTCTCAAGAACATGGCTAACGGCAACTACGTTGTGCGTGTGATGATGAACGGTGCAGCAAAGACTGCTCGTATCTCCATCAAGTAAAGACTGATAGCGCTCCCCGCTCTCGTGTGGAGCGCTTAAGTAACCATCAAAAACGCCCCGGACATTTAGTCCGGGGCGTTTTTGCATCTATGACAAGGGAGGGCTCGCGCCCTCCCCAAAGCTGTCATCCTGACGCCGAAGGCGGAAGGACACAGGCTGTCACCCCGGACTTGTTCCGGGGTCGCCTTTTACTCAAGGTTTCTCTGAAGAACTTCGCACTTTGCCTTAGCCCACTCTTCAAAAGTATCGTCGGCGAGGTGGTCCTTCGCCTCTTGCATCAAATGCAGGTAGAAGTGCAGATTGTGGATACTGGCGAGCGTGTAGCCGAGGGATTCCCCGGCATGGTGCAGGTGGCGCAAGTAGGCTCGGCTGAAGTTGCGGCAGCAGTAGCAGTCGCAATTCGGGTCTACCGGCTTGTCGTATTCTTCGGCGTGGCGGGCTGCCTTGTAGCGGAGCACGCCTTCGCTTGTGAAGAGCATGCCGTTACGGGCATTGCGCGTCGGCATCACGCAGTCGAACATGTCGACGCCGCGACCAATCAATTCCAGCAGGTTCCATGGCGTCCCGACACCCATCACATAGCGCGGATGGTCTGTCGGCAGGTAGTCCGTGCAGAAGTCCGCAATCTCGTACATCGTTTCGGTCGGTTCACCGACCGAAAGTCCGCCCATGGCGTAGCCATCGGGACCAAGTTCTGCGATGCGTTCAATGGCCTGCTTGCGCAAATGCGTGTGCATTCCGCCTTGGATAATGCCAAAGAACTGCTGATCGTAACCGTGGATGGGCGGGTGTTCTTTGAGCCATTCCATTGCTTCGGCGGTCCAGCGGAGCGTGTAGTTTAAGCTGTGTTCCGCTTCCTTGACCGTGCTCGGGTAAGGTGTGCATTCGTCGAGCGCCATGATGATATCCGCGCCGATTTCGCGCTGGGCGTTCATCACGCTTGCCGGGCTAAAAAAGTGCTTGGAACCGTCCAGAATGCTTCTGAATTCAACGCCTTCGGGCTTAATCTTGCGAAGTTCCTTCAAGCTCCACACCTGGAATCCACCGCTGTCCGTGAGCACCGGGCCGTTCCAGCTCATGAACTTGTGGATGCCGCCTGCGGCAGCAATTTTCGGCGTTGTGGGGCGCAAGTACAAATGGTACGTGTTAGCGAGGATAATCTGAGCCTTGATGTCTTCTTTCAGTTGAGCGGGTGTTACGGCCTTTACGGTCGCTTCGGTTCCCACCGGCATAAAGATCGGCGTTTGGATATCGCCGTGGTCGGTGTGCAAAACACCCAGACGGGCCTTGGATTTCTTCGACGTCTTTTTCAGTTCAAAACGGTTCATGGTCGCAAATGTAGAATTTTATGAAATGGATGTGAAGACATTTTTTTCGCTCTGTCACCCCGGCCTCTGTGCCGGGGTCGGCATACGCGTTTTGATTTGCGTTTTAAACTAAATGAAAAAAGACTCGATTTTCATCGAGTCTTTTTCTGCGGTCGGACAGACTTGAACTGTCATGAGATTGCTCCCACTAGCACCTCAAGCTAGCGTGTCTACCAATTCCACCACGACCGCGTGGTCCTTAGCGGAACGAACACAAAGATAGTATAATTTTTTGATTTTGGAAACTCTTGTTGCAAAAATAATTGAATTTTTTTTTGACGATGTCACCCCGGATTTATTCCGGGGTCGGCGTACGCATTTTTAGTTGCATTTTAAACTAAATGAAAAAAGACTCGATTTTCATCGAGTCTTTTTCTGCGGTCGGACAGACTTGAACTGTCATGAGATTGCTCCCACTAGCACCTCAAGCTAGCGTGTCTACCAATTCCACCACGACCGCGTGGTCCTTAGCGGAACGGCACAAATTTAGTTTAAATGTTTGATCTTGTAAAGGGGTTTGTGCGCATTTTTATAAAAAATTTTTAAACCACTTCAACGAGCTTATCAAACACCTGTCCGCGGACTTTGTAATTTTTGAACAGCCCAAAGCTTGCGCATGCGGGGCTCATGATTACCGTTCCGCCTTCGCCTATGTTCAAACTATCTGCAAAAGCTTCTTCGAGTGTGGGGAAGATGGCTGTCTTGATTCCGGCTTCGTCTACGCCTGCCTTTTTCAAATCAGCGAGCATGCGCTCGGCGGTCGCGCCGATCAGCGCAACGCGCTTCAAGTTCGGGCGTTCCTTCACCAAGATGTTCGAAAGTTCCGTGAAGTCCGCATTCTTTTCAGAACCGCCGAGGATCAACGCAAACGGACGCTTCATGCTGCCGGTTGCTGCAATCGTAGCGTCTGGGCGAGTGGCGTAGCTGTCGTTATAAAATTTAATACCGCGTTTTTCTCCCTTGAATTCCATGCGGAAGGGGAGTGTCTCGTAGCTCTTGAGTGCTTCAAACGCATCGGCGACTTTTACGCCCAAAGCTTTGCAGGCGAGCGTTGCTGCTGCCATGTTTTCGAGCTGGTAGATGCCGCGCACTTTGCAGTCGGCGAGGTACAGCGTCACGCTGTCAATCGTAAGTGTAGCGCCGTCAATTACGGCGTCTCCGTCACCATTGCTTGCGCCATCAGCGAGGCTGACGGCGTACTTTGTCTTGGCCGGGCTTTCCGATGCAATCTTAGCTGTCGGTTCTGCGTCTTTCAGATAAACGCATGTGCCTTCGCGCTTTTGCCAACGCACAAGATTTGCCTTTGCATCGCGATATTCTTCAACGCTCTTGTGCCAATCCAAGTGTTCTGTCGAAACGCGCAAAACAACGCCTACATCCGGTGATACAGACAAAGTCATGAGCTGAAAACTCGAAAGTTCCAAGATGCTAATACGGTCCGGAGTCTCGTCTTCGAGTAAGTCCAATGCCGGCACACCGAAGTTTCCGCCGATGGCGTTCGCTTTGCCACATTTGTCCAAAATGTGGCTGATCATGCTCACGGTAGAACCCTTGCCGAGTGTTCCCGTGACACCTACGGTTGCTTTTGATTGAGTTTGTTCTAAAAACAGCTGAATCTGGCTCGTCATGAGCCCGCCGTTCATCTGGAACTGGAACAGCTCCTTGCTCATCGGATAAACGCCTGCCGAACGCACGACCGTCACGCAGTCCTTGAGTCCGTCCAAATAGTTTTCGCCGCTGCTAACCTTGACGTTTACGCCTGCGGGCACATCCGGGAGCGTCACCGGGTTCTTGTCCATCACGACAATGTCCTTGACACCTTCGCGGAAAAGGTAACGCAACGTGCTCTGGCCTTCAACGCCAAAGCCCAAAATTCCAACCGGAGAAACGAGTGTGTTCTGCATAAAAATCCTTGATGTAATTTCAATTAAAATTTAGCAACCCTTACCAAATGTGGGCGCTCAGATAATCAAAAACAAAAAAATCCGCTCTCTTTCGAGGGCGGACTTCTGAATGCGGTTTGACCGACTTGAAACCAAGTCAATCTAAACTTTTACTTTGCGGCTTTCTTCTTGCCTTTCTTAGCTTTCGGAGCTTCTGCCGGAGCAGCAGCTTCAGGAGCCGGTGCGGCTTCGGTCTTTACTTCGGCAGCAGGTGTGGCCGGAGCTTCAGCCTTGACTTCAGCGGCAGCCGGTGCAGCAGGAACTGCTTCAGCCGGAGCGTTGAATGTAGCCGGGAGTGTCGGAATTTCCGGTGCCTGTTCGGCAGCGCTTTCGCGTGTTGCCTTCTGCATAGCGGATTCTTCGACAGCCTGATCCTGCTTAGCCGTGATGAGGCCAAGAGCAAAAACCACGATGAAGAAAATCACAGCAACGACACGAGTCAACTTCTGGATGAAGGTCGCTGCGCCAGCGGTAGAAAATGCAGATTGCGAAGTCATACCACCGATTCCTGCCAAACCACCCATCTTGTCGTTCTGGACGAGAACGAGGAGTGCGAGGAAGAAGCAGAGAAACACGTGGAGGACGATCAATACCCAAAAGAGAGTTGTCATTAGTGACGTTTCCTTTCGTTAAAAGTTACTTAGCTTCAGCAGCGTCGATGATTGCCTTGAAGGTGTCAGCCTTGAGGCCTGCACCACCGATAAGACCGCCGTCGATGTCCTTCTGAGCGAGGAGGCCCGGAGCGTTTGCACCCTTCATGGAACCACCGTACTGGATGCGCATGCCTTCAGCAACAGCTTCGCCGTAGATTTCCTTCACGACAGAACGTGCGTAAGCCTGAGTGTCCTGAGCCTGTTCGTCCGTAGCGGTAACGCCGGTACCGATTGCCCAAACCGGTTCGTAAGCGAGAACGCACTTTGCAGCGTCTTCAGCAGAAACGTCCTTGAAAGCACCCTTGATCTGGAGACCGAGGATTTCCTTGAGGATGCCGCCGTTGCGCTGGTCGAGAGTTTCACCAATGCAGATGATCGGCTTGAGGCCAGCTTCGAGAGTCTTCTTGACCTTGAGGTTCACGGTTTCTTCCGTTTCGTGGAAGTACTGACGCTGTTCGGAGTGACCGATGATCACGTATTCAGCACCGATTTCCTTGACCATGTCAATGGAAACCTTACCCGTGTATGCGCCCTGGTCCTTCCAGTGGATGTCCTGGATAGCGAGCTTCACGTTCGTGCCCTTGATGACGTCTGCAACCTTAGCAGCGGCGAGGTAGGTCGGAGCGATAACGACTTCGGTCTTCTTCACGTCCTTGACGGCTTCCACGATATCCTTAGCGAGCTGAACGGATTCGCTAACGGTCTTGTTCATCTTCCAGTTACCAGCAATGATATACTGACGCATAATTAACTCCTTGAGAGGTTTAAAATTTAACGCGCGTAAATGTAGAAAATTTTTGAGTTTTGACGAGTGTTTGCTCGCATAGACTCTTGTAATTTGCATAAAAAAAGCCCCTCGGCGGTTCAACCAAGGGGAGCAGTGCTTTTTTAGTTCATAGTCATTAGTTATTGGTTGTTAGTATAACTGTTGCGGCTTTACCGCCAATATAAACTAATGACTACTGACTATTGACCAACGTCAAACACTAGTGATCGTACGTGCTCGAACGGCTAGAAGACGGCGGAGGAGATCCACCATAGCGGTCGCCTTCGATCTTGTCGAGAACCTTTTCGCCTTCGTAACCCTTCAGACGAGCCTGTTCCGGATACTTCCAGAAGAGACGTGTGATGAGTTTACCTTCACGAGTGAAGTATTCCCAGACCATGCCATCAGCAGTTTCGTGGTCGGGAGGTCCCCACAGGAGGTTCACCATGTCGGTCGTCATGCCTTCTTCGATGTACCCCTGCTTGAATGTGTTCTGCAAGTGCTTGTCGATGCCCATGCTTTCCTTGGAAATGAAGTACTCGCGTTCGTATTCGTTTTGGCCGACGCCGCGTTCAATCAGCACAGGCGACGAATACTTGCTGTTCGTACATCCAAAGAGCATGAGTGCACCGAAGGATATAGCGCACAGATGTGAAAATTTCATTGGATCTCCTTGTATTTGATGACCACAAAATAAGAATTTATTGCGCGAGTAGCTAAATAATTTTTAGATTTTACACTGAAATGAATAAGATTAACGCTTTGTTTAAAATTATTTTACTTAATGTTGCGTTTTTGGGCGCCTTGAGCTTTGGTGCCGTCTGGGTGGACCAGTCTAGTTTGGTCGGATTGCGGTATGGTCCGAATTTGTCTTGGGGAGGCATGGCGAATTCTCCGATTGTCTGGGGACAGTGGGTGCCGCAGGCAAATGTCGGTATGCAATACACGTGGCTTGAACCCTTGCAGCCCTTGAATTACGGTGAATCTATTGGTCTTGCTTCGTCGTACCTCAAGATGGACGCCTCTATTGAGCTTTCTCCGTTTTACGGTGGATTCCGTGCAGGACTTGGACTTAGGCCGTTCCAGATAAACCCGCAAATTGAATTTGGTTTTGCCTACGAAAGCTATTTTTATTTCAAGTCCAATCTCGAAATGGTGAATGCCGATGTCAAGGGGAAGGGGCATATCGCAGAGACCTGGAATTCCGATTACATCTTCGATCATGTAGGCAAGTCGGATTCGTCCGATTTTGACTACGCACAGCTTTTTGACATGAGCGTTGATTTTAGCTACTACTTACCCCATGGAGGCGTTATCGGGCTTGGCGCTCATTATGTGTTGACCGATATTAGCACAGATTTCGAAGGAAAAAGCTACGATTACGAACGCAATATTCCAGTGTTCAGCCGCGACTACATTGTTGAATTTCAGAGCTTTGGACGCTTCCCGGTATCAGATTTTATATCCATCCTTTACGAAGGCTGTTATATCAAAACGGGACTTTTACGCAGTGGTGGTAGCGTAAAAAAAGAATCCTTGAGCTACCGAATGGTGCTTCTTGGAACTCATTTCACATGGAATGAGGGATTACGTAATTTTATTGTCAAATTTGGTGGCTGGAGCCGCGATAAAAAGCGCTTTTACAATGGTTCATTCGCTCAGCAGCTTTTGATTCAGCTTGAGTATAAGGGGTATTTTTCGTTCCCCTTCCACAGCAATTTTTCCAAATAACTTAGGCACCGGGAGCAAAATCTTTGGTTTGACAGGTTTTTGCACCGGGTCCATTTCTAGAGCCTGGGCAGGGTAGGCGGATCGAATCCAAAGGCTTCCGCTGTAATCTTCGCTAGACATGCTTGCCAAGGTCGGGAGCATGTCGCCCGCAAAGGACTTCCAGTTCGTGATAGAAAAATAGCGGGGTTTCTTCGGGGCTCCGCGCATTACTGCTTTTTCCGGATTGGGGAGGGTGTCAACGACTAGACTCCACCAGGTATTCGAAACTGCCGTTGAAAATACATTGGGATTTTGCTCCAGTTTTGTAGAGTCAGGGCACTTGAAATAACCGTTTGCCAAAAGTTCCAAATCGTCAAGCTTGAGCGGTGTATTGCCGATGTTTTCTCGGAGATGATGGAGACCCAGCTGTCGTTTGATTTTTCCTCCTTCGAATTCCATGTAGCGAAATTTGCCGGCTGTAATGTAATTGAACGGGCGGCTGCCGCTGGGATTTACAAAGAAGGTGTCGAGAGCATCGTTGTGATGTCTCCATTCGATTTTGATGTTAGTCTTGTTTTTTTCCTCGTTTACGAATTTCCCTTCGACATTGATAATCATGGCTGAATTCGTTAAGAGGTGCGGGCAAACTTTTTGCAAGCTGCTGTTGGCCATTGTTGCTACGGCTGAAATACAAATGGCGAAAGCTGTTAATTTTATGCCTCTAATCATAAAATCGAATATAGATAAATTTTTGTATAAAAGAAAACCCCGACCCATCCCAATGGCTAAAAGGAAAGGTCGAGGTTTGTGTTTTTCAGGAAGAAAATGTTCTTTGTCATGCCCGCTACTGAGCGGGCATCTCCTTGTTAAGCATCTTCTTGGATCGCTTCGCCTTCTCCGTCGTCGCCAAGATCGACGGCATCGTTTTCACCGAGCTTGAAGAGTTCCACGTCCTTCATGCTTTCACGAATCTTCTGTTCGATTTCGTTGCAGAGGTCTACGTTGTCCTTCAAGAACAGGCGTGTATTTTCACGACCCTGACCGATGCGTTCGTTGTTGTAGCTAAACCAGGAACCACTCTTCTGGATGATGTCCAGTTCGCAGGCGAGGTCGAGAATGGAGGCTTCGCGAGATATACCCACACCGTAGAGAATGTCGAATTCGCACTGGGTAAACGGAGCGGCGACCTTGTTCTTCACAATCTTTACGCGGGTGCGGTTCCCGATGACTTCTTCACCGTTCTTGATAGCGGCGATACGGCGGATGTCGATACGCTGCGTAGCGTAGAACTTGAGCGCGTTACCACCGGTGGTCGTTTCCGGGTTGCCGAACATCACACCGATCTTCATACGGAGCTGGTTGATAAAGAGCATGCAGGTGTTCGACTTGGAGAGAATGCCGGTAAGCTTGCGGAGTGCCTGGGACATGAGACGAGCCTGGAGACCGACGTGGTTGTCGCCCATTTCGCCGTTAATTTCTGCCTGCGGTACAAGAGCTGCAACGGAGTCCACGACGATGATGTCGATAGCGCCAGAACGCACGAGCGTTTCGGCAATGTCGAGAGCCTGTTCACCGGTGTCCGGCTGGGACACGAGGAGCGATTCGATATCGACACCGAGCTTGCGGGCGTAGACCGCGTCAAATGCGTGTTCAGCATCGATGAATGCAGCAACGCCACCAAGCTTTTGGGCTTCGGCAATCGCATGCAATGCGAGAGTTGTTTTACCGGAAGATTCCGGTCCATAAATTTCTATGATACGTCCGCGGGGGAATCCGCCTACGCCGAGAGCCATGTCGAGCTGGATGCAACCCGTCGGAATGACCGGGATATCTTCGACTGGCTGTTGACCGAGGGCCATGATAGAACCTTTACCATAATTCTTTTCGATTTGGGCAATTGCCGCTTCGACTGCTTTGGCTTTTTCGCTGGAAAGGTTGCTGGTGGGTGTTGTTGTTTTCTTAGCCATATAGGACTCCGTTTTTTATCTTTTTTCTGTTAATATACTAATTAGTGAACTTTTGTGCAAGTGCTTTTTTGACCATTCAGTAAAAAAAGAAGCTTGCTCATTATCATATACACGCTTTTTTCACGGATTTGTTCACGGTTTCCTGCAAAAATTTCGCAAAAAGCTTCATTTTGCAAACTATTGGCGACACACATCCAAACCGTACCGACGGGTTTTCCCGGTTCTGCTCCGGTGGGTCCCGCGATTCCCGAAGTGGCGACCGCCCATTCGCAGTGGAATTTTTGGCGAGCGCCTTCTGCCATGGCTTTAACGGTCTGTTCGCTGACTGCACCGTATTTTGCCAAGATTTCCTCGTCCACACCCAGCAAGTCGTGCTTGACTTCGTTTTGGTAGGCGACGATTCCACCCTTCAAAATCGCAGAAGAGCCCGCTTCGTTGACAATGCTCGATGCGATAAGCCCGCCCGTGCAGGATTCCGCCGTTGCCATCATCTCACCGCGCTTGATCAGTTCTTCCTTGATTTTCATGGCTAGTTCGTGAATTTCGTGTTTGATATTGATTATCTCGTTCATCGTTACACCCATAAGTTAAAAACATTAAATGTCAAAAACAGACAATTTGATGAATTTCTTAAAAAATGTTATTCCTGCATTTCGCTTTGTCATTCCCGCCTCCGAGCGGGAATCTCCATTTGCCGCAAAAATTAAATAAATTCAAGCTCTTGCAACTCCAGGCTCTGGCTCCGCTCGTATAAACTTTTTCTATATTCGCCGTCAATGACTTTAAAAACCACCATAATGGCGCTTTTTATGCTTTGTGCCTCGCTTTTTGCTCAGGCTGTAGCGCCCTCTGTTGCCCCCGATACGGCTCAGGGGCGTGCTGCTGTATCTGCTGGTGGTAATGTCGAAACATCTGTAGCCGATGAAGACGATGAATCCGAAGACGAGGAGCCTACGGAAGCTCCTGCCGAAGCTGATTTTGAAGTCTCTACGACTCCGCTTTTAAGGGGCAAGACGGGGATTGAAGCTATTGATACGCTTCCCGTGAATGAATGGGACATCCCGACAAAGCGCAATTCTCTCAAGTACGCGATGCTTTTCAGCCTTCTTCCCGGTGGTGGTCAATATTACACGGAACATTACGTCCGTGGCGGGTTCTTGACGGGCATCGAGGGTTTGCTGATTTATGACGTTTTCTTCAACAGGTCTTATCAAAAAGATCGTCTTTTAGATCGTGCCCGTCCCTTCCAGGATTCAGTTCTTTATTTCTCGTCTCGTCTTTTGAATGGTCCTCGCGATAGTATTCAGTATTATCATGGAAAGCGTGTGGAATTCCTCGAGCGCGTGCGTGCCCAGAGTGACAAAAAAATGGAACAGGAGGATGTACGTAAGGCAGAAGTCGCATGGCTTATCGGCATACACCTTTACGGCATGTTTGATACGTTTGGAATTTGGTTCAACAACAACCATCGAAGCACGGAATATCGTGATATGAAGACTGCGATGCTGTGGGCGCTGTTGCCCGGTGGCGGACAGATTTTTAATCGCGATTTTGGTAAGGCGGGTCTAGTCTATATGGGCATTCTTGGCGCTGTGGCGAGTGTTGCTACTTCGCAGAACATGGTCAATTATTACCTTGATCGTAAGCACTTGATTGAAAGGGAGAATACGTCATCTGAAGAATATGACCGCATCAAGGAACGTGTGACGTACTATCGAAAGAACCGCAATACGTATATTTGGGGTGGTGCGTTAATTTACTTGTACTCTATCGCCGATGCCGCTGTTGATGCGCTTCTGAGCGATTTCGACAGCCCCTTGCACATGGCTCTTCTTCCGAATTTTGAAGGCGGCGCCCAAGCCGTCATGACTCTCGACTTCTAACGCATCTTTAGTCTCACATTGTCACCCCGGACACTGTTCCGGGGGCGCCATATTCCTGCATGATTCTCGTCATCCTGAGCGAAGCGAAGGATCCAGTTAAGTCTTGCCTACGCCTTTTCCATCTTGAGCGAGGGCATTGGAATGCCGTCGTGAATCTTCGTAAACGTTCCGTGGTACATTCCCTCAGCATTACGAGTAAATTCAAAACGTGTTACCATGGCGTACGTAAACATTCCCTCAACGAAGACCTCGTCTGGCAGTCCGCAGCGTGAATGCTGCAATGAGGCGATTACGCCTGCGTGCGTGATGCACAGGAATTCTCCATCGTCTGGGAGTGAGTCCAGGAACTTTCCTGCACGCTCGTCGATGTCATAAAAATTCTCGCCCTCGGGGAACCTGTATCCACGGAGGTTGCTCGTCCAGGCGTGCATCTCTGAACGGGGGACTGCAGTCAGCTTTTGACCTTCCCATGTTCCGAAATTGAGCTCGATGATAGCGGGTTCCTTTTCGACAGGGAGTTCTAGCAACTTGGATGCTTTGTCTGCAAACTTGGTGCAGCGGATAAGCGGACTCGAAAAAAGACGGGTCGGCTTTGCTTCTGCTTCAACCAAGGCTTTGAGGGCCTTGTCCGATTCTTCTTCGAACGTGGGGGAGACGTCAAAGTCCAGTCTTCCGTAGCAAACATCTTTCGGGTTGTATGGCTTAGTATGTCGAATCGTCCAAAGAATCATAGATAGGCTCTTAGGTGATAGGTCGTGGGGTTTAGGGCAAAAAAAAACGCCCTTGCCGGGCGCAATATAAAAAATCCTAGGCTACCTGAGCACATAAAGATCCGCAAGTCCGTTGCTGCTTTCGCCCTGGCGAGTTGCCCGCAAATAATCATTGCGCAGGGCCTAGGACTCCGAAATATAGAATCAAAACGCTATTTTTTCAAGGGCTTTATGTTGTTTATGAAACGAATCACCCCATATAATACAAACTCTGTGTGATAACTCTCAAAAAGTGGTCGAAATTACCCCGATTTTTGTACTTTTCTTCGTAACTAATGTTTTACTGTTAAATATTTGTTACTATATTCAGTATTAGGTGTTTGAGGTAGTAGACTTTTTTTGTTGGGGTCTGTTATGAAAAAAGGAAATTTAATTTTGAGAACAGTTTTGAGTACTGTTTCGGCCGTACTAGGGTTGGCGGTCTACTCTTCGGCAGCAGAAGAAGAACCCGCCGTTGAACGTGTTGTCATCAAGTTGGAGCCGCTAAAGTTTGTCGGCGTAGATGACGAAGAACAGGGGCAGAAACTCTGGAATGAGCTTATGAAGTATAAGCTCTGGGGCACCGATTCTGTTGTCTTCAATAAAGAGGACTTTAAAATTGAAGAACCGAGTGGCTATACTGGTACCGCTAATAACAAAGTTATATTCAATAACGGTAAACATACGCTAGGTGGTCCGATTGTTTCTGGCGGTGATTTGCAGTTTAGCTATCCTGGCTCAAGTGTTAGTAATGATCATTTGATAAAAGGACCGGTTCATGCAAATTGGCTTGTTCTCGCTGCTTCGTATAATGCAGAAAATACAAGCTATGAAGGCGATTATTGCTTTGAGGGTAATGTCTATTTTGATGCTCCTGATCGCCACACAAACCCCTATGGTCAAGCTTCTGATGCCGTGAATAAGTTTATTGAAAATATTCACAAAACGGGTGGACATATTTACGCGGATTGGGATAAAGATTATAGCGATCCGAATCTCGGTCTGTTTGAAGGCTTGTCTAACTTGAATCTTGATGGATCTTATGAAAACTGCCCCTCAGATGTTCCTAAACCAGAAAAGAATCTTTCTGTGCCAAAATTCGATGAATCCGGAATTACATGGGAACCGGCTGTTGATTTGAAGTCTAGTTACTATGGTGAAGTTCAGTATATTCATATTCCTCCTATTACTGCTGAGGATATCAAGAATGAACATACTTGGTTTGATAAGTATGTAGAGAATATTCACTTTGCAGGTAATTTTGGAAAGAAACTTTACATTTTGATGCCGTCGACAACGCAAAATGCCGATAGAAAGACTACTGGACGCTTGACCCGTATTTTCACACAAAAGGGTGTTAATATCGAAAGTTCGGCGAATGATACTAAGATTCAAGTTGCTTATGTTGGTAGCGATGCTACGTGGAATTCAGAAGCCAATCAATGGAATTTTGATGAAGCTAATATAACTGTTGTTGCTGATACTAATTATGCCGGCAATTTGATGTTCTTTACGAATGCGGATATTACGTGGGATCCTATGAATTCGAATAAGGAATCGGATTACCAAGGAACCTATGTTACAACGGGTAGATTTACGATTTTTGACCATATCAGTGTAGCTGGTCAGTTGATTGCGGGTAAAACTCTTTGGTTTGAATCTCGTTTTGATGGTAAGTTCCATTACGTACCGTTCAACTCTCCCGAAATCAAGACCGACGTCTTTGTCAAGAACGTCTTCAAGGAAGATGATAAGACGTGGTATGACATGCAGTTCTACTTGACCGATACGGCCCATACCGAAGTTTCTTTTGACTACTGTTTCGCCTTCTTCGGCATTGATGCGGATACGACTGGCGGTAAGTATGATAGGTACAAGAGCTCTACAGGTACTTTTGCTGAACCTGCTGATTTGGGTGAAAGTGATGATGAACATGTGATGCCGCTTTGCAGCAAGGGCGAATCGAGACATATCGTTATCAAGAAAGGTCAGCGTCGCCCGACGGTGCCGAAATACTCCGCTTATCTCAAAGTCATTGAAGATGATAAAATCGAAGATGATGAATACATGTTGTTCAAAATCATGAACTTGAACGGTGCCGTCATTTCTGGTAACAAGTTCGATGGCGGTCTCTTGGTCAAGATTATGGATTCCGATAACAAGCCTCCTAAGTTTGTCGATTTGGACAAGCTCAATCTCGCTGTTCCTGAAAATGCAACGAAGGCTAGAGCGGGCAAGATCAAGGCTTCCGACGAAGAAAATGATGGATTCAAGTTTGAAATTGTTGGCGGTACTGCTGAGGACTTGTTCGAGATAGATCCGTCTTCTGGAGTAGTGACCATGAAAGCCGGTGTAGATCCGTTTGATTACGAAACTTGGATAGACGCTGGAACAAAGTACAATATCGAAGTCGAAGTCTGCGATGAAAAGGCTACGGGATATAGCGCAATGCTTTGCGATAGCCGTGTGTTCAAGATTAGCATTACCGATGTCAACGAAACGCCTTACTTTACCTATAAGGCTACCGACAAAAAAGAAATTAAGATTGCTGAAGATCAACCGTTCTCGACTGATGCTGTCAAGTTTGCAGATACGGACATCCACAATACAGACGGCTTGTTTACAAACAACGAGGTTATCGCCATTAATGGTGATACCGATTATTTCGATGTGACCCCTGCTGGCTATATTTATCCGAAAAAAGGTGTTGTTCTCGATTACGAAACGAAGAACTCCTACACCATTACGTTGCGCGTTCGCGATGCAACGGTTGATGACAATGGCAAACTTGTGTATCCGGATCTTTATGACGATATGGAATTTACCATCGTTGTAACGGATGTTGATGACGGTCCGAAGTTTGACTATAAGGCTTACAATGGAACCGTAGATGAAAATTCCATCGCGGGCACTGAAGTCGATATGGATAATGCCATTAATGCCACGACAACTCAGACGGGTGCCGTGATTACATACAAGCTGTTGGATGAAACCGGATCGTTTGAAATTGATCCGAGCACGGGTGTGATTACTGTGGCAACGGGTGCTGCGCTTGATTATGAAACCAAGAACACCTACGAAATGAAGGTCGTGGCTTCTGATGAAGACAAGTCCAAAAAGAATCAAATCGTGCAGACGGATACGGCAACGGTTGTCATCAAGCTTAACGACTTGAATGAAAAGCCGATTTTTGTCGAGCCGACCAAGACGTTGACTTTCCCGGAAAATAAGAAGGGATACGAAATTGGTACGCTTACCTTTGATGACCTTGATACGGCATCGAAGTTCCGCAACAACAAATTTGAGTGTCTCGAATGCGATGAATTGGGCTTCAATCTGAATCCGGAAACGGGTGTTCTGACAACGACTCGCAAGTTTGACTACGAAACTGAACCCAAGACATACGAGTTGACCGTAATTATCCAGGATGCTTCGGAAAGGGCTGACCTTGTCGCTACGGGTACGATTACCATTGAACTTACGAACGTCTACGAATTTACGGAACTTGTATATACTGTTCCGGAATCGGATTCTGTCGGTACGTCTTTCAAGAAGTCTCTTGAAGTGGATAATGTCGAAGGCGCTAACGGTGACCTTAAATTCTACATCCTCGATGGTTCTAAAGAAGTAAGTGCCACCAAGGAATTCAAGCTGAATTCCAAGACGGGAACCTTCTCTGTAGCATCTCCGCTGGATTATGAAACGACAGAATCTTATTCTGTAAGAGTTCGCGTCAAGGATACTGAAGGCGGATACTCCGATACGACTGTGACTATCAAAGTCATTGACGTCAATGAAGCCCCGTCTGTTGTGGTTGATACAATCTACGTGTCCGAAGACCAGGTCATTAAGGAACCGTTCAGCACTGTTAAGACGGACAAGGATGACCCGGATACCAAGAATGCTGATTTCCGCAACAACGTCTATGAAAATACGGACAAGAACGATGTCGTCTTTGTTAAGTCTAATGGCGATGTCATTCTCCTGAAGCCCGTCGATTACGAAGTGGACTCCGTCTATACGATTATGGTTCGCGTGACGGACAAGGACGACAAGACTCTGACTTCGACGAAGAAGGTCGTGGTCAAGGTTAAAGACGTCTATGAAAAGTCTGTCGTCGAAATCACTCGCGTCGAGAATAAGGATTCGGTCTACCTCAAGCCGACTACAATTTATGTGAATGATTCCATTCTGAATGTCGAATGGACGAGGGATGGCAAGTTTGCCTCTAGTGTCGATACGGTTCAAGAAGGTTGCCACCTCATTATCAAGACGTACAAGGACCCGACCAAGAACGACCCGGGTGCAGACACGGTTGAAGTTTGCTACAGCACCGCTGCTCCGATTGTAACGGTTTCCGCCAATGGTGAAGATGTTACTGCAGATAACATTTATACCGTTGTCGAAAAGGCTACAAAGAATGATAGCGCCGTCTATGTGAACGAGAAGAAGAACGATATCAAGGTAACGGTCAAGGATACGGCTGCCAATGTGTCTAAGTCGTTTGTTGTGAACGTAAGCCTCGATACGGTTTCTGTTTCGTCTAAGGAATTCAAGAATGTGCAAAAGATTGCTGATACTGAAGTTGCCCGTAAAAAGGATCCTGCTTCGGGAATCACTTCTGTTCCTGAAAATGGCGATTACTATAAGAACTCTTATACCGAAACGGTTAACGGCGTTAATGTGACGGTCTCTTACTACACGGATAAGAATGGTAAGGATGTCAAGAAATCTGTAATCACGTCTTCGGGTAAGACGAAGGAAATTGCCGTTATCGAAGTCTCTTATACGACGAAGATTGATGGCAAGGACGTTACAATCTCGTACTATGCAGATGCCTCTACTGGTGAACGCGTGACTCTGAATACGGGTCTCACGGATAGTGAATCTGTGCTTTCTGCTGATGGCGAAGACGTTACTGGTTCGTACAAAGTATCTTATACTTATGAAGATAAGAAGGGCAATACTGTCGAGGTCTCGTACTTCCTGGATGAGAAGGGCAAGATTGCTAAGAACAACGAAGGTAACATTGGCTATAACGTCAGCTACACCTATGTGAACATCTATGGCAATTCTTCGACGAAGGATGTATTCATTGTTCTTGACCAGAAGGGACCTGTCGTAAAGATCGAGTCTCCGACCGAAGATCAAATCCTTACATCGAATTTTGCAAATGTCAAGTGGACGGTCAATGGCATCGAGCAAGATACGCTTAATGTTCAGGGCCTTGACAATGGTGTGAATACGATTATCCGCGTGTTCCGTGACAAGGCGGGTAACGAATCTCGTGATTCTGTTCATGTCATGGTCAAGAACGTCAAGAACATCAATATTGACGTTGAAAAGCCGGTAACGCTTGTCAGCCGTGATTCTGTTGAAAAGTACTACAAGGAAAATCCGCCCAAGAAAGACCAGAACTACGGTGTGACATTCTATAACTACAAGAAGGGTGAGGAAACCGAAGCTCTTGTGGGTATCGACGGCAAGGCTAAGGATGGCTCTGGTGACGTTCCGTATCCTGGCTTTGATGGTCACCTCGGACCGACTCTGGCAGTCGACGCTCGTGTGCCTGTCGTAAGTGCTGTGGGTGGACTGGCAACGCTGGACGATATCGTCATCAATGGCGGTATGATTGCTCTGGACGGTGTGGATGCTGCCAACAGTAGAAAGGTTTCTGTCGAGGAATACGTTGAGAAGTATTGCACGGACGAATTTAAGAAGTCCATGACTTCGGACTATAGCAAGATGAACCTCTACTGGACGACGCTCAAGGTTAAGATCTGGGTGTACTCGAACACGGGTGTGTTTGCGGATTACTACAGCTTCGATTACGACCTTGACGATCCGGATTATGTGAACGATGCTGGTCTTTTGAAGTTCTACTTCGAAATGAAACCCGATGAAAATGGTGACGTAAGGACTAAGGATGGACGTCTCTATGGTACGGGCGCCTACCTCTTCAAGACCGAAGTCAAGATGACGTCGAAGCTCCGTTGCGATCTCCCGACGAGTCCTGACGAGGATAGTTCTAACAAGAAGAAGAACGCCGTTATCAAGTCTAGCGATGAACTTCTCAAGTCGTTCGGTTACAGACGTCCCGTTAATAAATAGTTGAAACGATTGTTAATAAATTGAAGTTTGACTGTCACCCCCGGTTCTCTTGCCGGGGGTGTTTTTGTGACCATTCATATAATACGCATGATACGCTTTTCGCAGAATAGTAGCTCAAAAACGGCGGAAATGGTATTTTTTTCTTACATTTTTACAAGATTTCACATTGCTTTCGTGAACCTCGTTACTATATTTCATAGTAAAAGTGTTTGGATGATTTGGGAAGGAAACTGTGACAAATTTCTGGAGTGGATTTTGTCGTAGCAAAAGGAGCATAAGGATATTATGTGGTTTGGCAAATTAAGTCTTAAAGCTGCAGCCCTGGTCTTGGTCGGAGCATTCTCTTCTGCATTTGCTGAGGTTGGTCCGATGGATATTGATGCCGAAGACTGGAACTATCTCTCCAATTTTAAGCTTTGGGGAACCCAAGGTATTACATTCGGTAATAGACCTGAATTTTATGATTCCAGGCTTTATGATCGTAACAAAAATGAGACTGATTTTAGCGGCTACAACGGTGTGTTGCCTGATACGCTTGGTTGGGTTGGTACAGCCAAAGGTGATATTGCGACGGGTGAAAAGGGATGGGTTGATGGACCTATTGTTGTGGGTGGAGCTATTACGGTTCCTGAAGGCAAAGATCGAAATAATACAGCATACTTTTTGACTGGTCCTATTCGCACTACGGGTGGTATTTCGGCTAGATATAGAGGTACTGTTTGTACAGCAACCGCTAATACCGGAAATTGTAGTTATGACAAAGTTCCGCAAATTCGTTCGGATTTGAGTGTTCCAAAGTTGAAAGGGGCTAATTTATCGGGGTCTTTTAACGTAAGTGGTAATAGTCGAACAGAACTTGATATTAGCAGTTATTGTAGTGAAAAAAATGAAATTTGTGATATTTATTTTAATTCCATTGATTTTGGTAATGATGCTCGTCTAGTTGTTCTGATGCCTGAAGATGGGCATCCTACTCGTATTTTTGTAAATAAACTAAATTTTGGTACTCACCCTGAAATTGTAGTCGCTTATAAGGGTAAGGGTGATTTAACCCAGAAAGAATATGACGGCAATTTATTGATTTATGTCAATAGTGACATATCCTTTGAAAATATTGATAATGTGTCTATTATGGGTACTTTTGTGAGTACCGGAAAAGTCACTTTGAAAAACAATATTGTTTTTGCTGGTCAGTTTATTGCAAATGAAATTAAAGTTGGTGATGAAATTCGTGCAGAACATTTTGTCTTTAAAAAGTTTGACCCGAAGATTGAACTTTTCATAGGGAACAAGTCTAAAAAGATTAAAGAAGGCGATAATGTTTCTTTGGATGTTGTGCTCAGCGAAGCTTCTAAAAATGATGTGACGTTTAATTATTGCTTCTATTTCCAATCTGCAGCTGGCGTAGATGGTGTTTATGCTGGGCATAAGGATGTTGATACTAAAAATCTCCCGATTTGTGGAACATCCACAACCAAAGCCACAATTCCTGCTGGAAAAACGAGTGCCACGGGAATCAATATCAAGCCTTTGGTTGATGGTCTTGTTGAAGAAGATGAACAGCTTTGGTTCCAAATCAGTGACCTTAAGGGTGCGGAAACGAATTCGGATTATGAAGCCAATAAGGGTTACAAAATCTACATTGTAAGTAATGATGCGGCTCCGACGGTCTCTAGCGAGCTTGTTATTAACGTCAATGAAGATTCCAAGCATCAGTTCACTGCAGCTGAATTCAAGTTCCAGCATACTACACAAAAATTTGCATCCGTTATTTTCACGAGCGTTCCGCCTTCGACAAAGGGTACTATTACTCTTAATGGTACCGCGGTTAAAGCTGGGCAGGCAGTTTCTGTAGCTGATTTTGCCAAGCTTGTTTATCAGCCTGCTGCAGATGACTTTGGTGATAGCTATACGACTTTCAAATATAAAGTTGTTGGCGATGGAGTGGGTGACAATACATCTATCGAGTATAAGGCTACGATTAATGTCATTCCGGTAAACGATAAACCTTCTGCCAATAATTTCAATTTCTCTGTCGCAGAACATCCGACCAAGGATGCTATCGTAGGAACGGTTACTCCGAAGGATAAGTCTAACGAAATAGATGTGGATACCTATGTCTTTACGAAGGTTTCCGGAGACTCTAGGTTTGTTGTGACATCTAATGGTACGGTGAAGGTAAATGGCAATGTTACGTTCAATGCAAAAACCGAAAGTAAGTTTGTCATCAAGGCTACGGTTAAGGATGATGCCGGAACTGAAAAGACGAAGATTGCAGGTCCTTTGACTTCTGATCAATTCACAATTACAATCACAATCAACAACGAAAATGATGATCCGGTTATTGCCGCTCAGACGTTCTCGATTCCTGAAAAGAATACCGATGGCTCTGATTGGCCGAGTGGTACGCTTGTTCCTAAGGGAACTGTAGTTGCAACGGATGATGATGGTGATAATTTGACATTTACAGCACCGTCAGATGTTCCGTTTGGTTTCAAGAAGGGAACGAACCAGCTCATTGTTACGGATGGTAGCGCACTCGATTACGAAAAAAAGACTTACTATACCTTTAAGGTAACTGTGACGGATGGCAATGGTGGTTCCGCTTCGGCAAACATTACAGTGAACATTACGGATGTGAATGAACCGCCTCCACCTCCTGATGTGAAGAAGGAATATTCCATAAAGGAAAATTCTGCGAAGGGAACTACTTTGGGAACGTTTGTTGTCAAGGATTATGATAAAATTTCTGGAAAACTTGAAACTCTGAAGTATACATTGACTGGTGCTATTACGGGTGCCGCTGGCGCTACGACAACTTTAAAGAACAAGACCTTGGCGGATATCTTTGAAGTTGTGGAAGTTGATGCTAATGGCGGCGATAGGGAAGTGGCAATTCGTGTCAAGAATCAGGCCTTGCTCGATTACGAAGCCCTCTACAATGCTTCTAATAAGACTACTTATCCTGTGACCATTACCATTAAGGATAATGCTAATCCGGCTGTATCTGTTTCGACCAAGATTGCTATTCAGGATGTGAATGAAAAGCTTACTGCAAATGATGCCGCTTTTGTCTTGAATGAACATTCTCCGGTGGGTAGCCCGGTTTGCGCGACGTATAACACTGATGGCGACTGCAAAGTTGTTGCAAAGGTAACTGCTGAGGATTTGGATATTTATAATCCTGCATTTAGAGATTTCACATTTGCAATTTCTAAAAACAATTCCGGAACTATGGCTACTGATGCCAAAAAGTTCGGTGTAAATCCGTACGATGGTAGCTTGTACACTACAGACGATTTTGATTACGAAACTGGCAAACATTCATTCAAGTTCTTGGTGACTGTTTCTGATGGTCAATTCTCTGATGACGCCGAAATTACCGTAACGATTAACGATATCGAAGAACCCAAGATTATTGTGAATACAGAAGGTTCGGCTGTCGTTCCTGAAAATACAGGAACAGGTACCGAAGTTGATAATTTTGCGGAAATTGATGATGAAAATGTAAGACAGCAGTTAAGTACTATTGTTGGTAAGCCTACCTATGACATTGATGATGCGGCTAGTGCCAATGCTGCGGGGCTGTTCCATATTGATGCCCATTTGGGTTTTATTACCGTAGAAGATGGTTCAAAGCTTGATTTTGAAGCTTTGTACCCCCAAAATACATATACTGTTGCCATTGTTGCTACGGGAACGGATAAGTCTGGTGCTCCTGTTGTGGTTAATATCAATAGAACTATTGTCGTGACGGATGTTAACGAAAAGCCGACGATTGAAAATACGGACCCGATTAAGGTTCCTGAAACGGCTACCAGCAAGGACGGTTCTATTGGTCAAATTGAAGCTTCTGATCCGGATTTCTGCTCTGTAAATAGCACGTATTCTTGCAAGAATGGGTTGCATGAATATGGTTACAATAAGTTGACTTATAAGGTTGAAGAAGTTCTCCCAGTTGACGGAAGTACAGATTTCCCATTTGATATTGATCCTAACACGGGTAAGATTTCTGTTGCCGTTGGTAAGGAATTGAACTATACAAAGCAAAGCGAGTACAAGTTCATTGTCAAGGTAATGGACCGTCCGTTGATTGCTGGTGTGCCTTCTCAATCCGCCACAGCCGAAATGACCATCGTTGTTACGGATGTGAATAGACCGTCTAAGTTTGAAGTGGTGACTAACCCCTATGAAGTTGAAGAAAATGTTAGCGTCCCGACGGTTTTGGATGGTGGTAATATTGTTATCTATGATGAAGACGCGGCTGATGTGAATAAGCTCAAAGTCACCATTACTGATAATGATGCAACAGCAGCTCTTGATGCTGCAAAACTTTTCAAAGTCGTTCAGGTGGGTAAGACTGATGCAGAAACGCTCTTGAGCACGTTTGTGATTCAGACCGCTGATGACTTGGATTACGAAGAACTCTACAAGAAAGTCGAAAAGGATGCTGTATTCAATATTACTTTGACGGTTGAAGATACCGAAGGTAATAAGACTTCTCAGGATACGAAAATTCGCGTGATTGACGTGAACGAAGAACCTGCATTTACTAAGACTTCTTATACCTTTAGCATTGCTGAAAATACGACTGAGACGACTTCGCTGGGCGTTGCTGAAGCTACTGACCCGGATAAGTACAATACCAAGTTTAACACGTTGTCTTTCTCGCTTAAGGGTGAAGAAGCCGCTCTGTTTGATATTGACGAACATTCTGGCGAAATTTTTACGGTCAATAACGCAAAGTTTGATTACGAAACCAAGCGTCAATACAGCTTTGAAGTGGTCGTTAAGGATAAGGATTTCACAAAGAAAGTTCCTGTAACGGTCAATGTCACGGATGTTTCTGAAGGACCTAAGTTCACGGATATTCCGACTTTGACGGTTGATGAAAATACTTTGAAGGGTACTAAGGTCGGCGAAATCTTGGCTACGGACGATGACTGCAAGGCTTCGTTTGCTGCAACCTGCAAAAAGCCGACGTATACTATTACAGCCTCTGACGTAGCCCCCAATGATTACAAGGCATTTACGTATGTTGACGGTGTCATTAAGGTCGCTAAAGACAGTATTTTGGACTTTGAAGGACAGAGTGAATATACCGTTCATCTCGTGGTAAAGGATGGTTCTGATCCGACACTTTCTGATGGTGTTGACGTTAAAATCATCATCAACGATGTGAACGACGCTCCGACTTACGAAGAAAAGGAATACGTCTTCGAAATTCATGAAAAAGCACCTAAGGGCGAATTTGTCGGTTCCGTTGTTGCTGATGACCAGGACCACTGGGCTGTTCTCCACTATGCGCTTACGGATTATGAAGCTAACTCTGGAGACGCTTCCATCTTTGATATTGATGAAGAGGGCAATATTTACTTGTCTTCTAAGTCTTTGAACTATGAAACGCAGAAGCAGTATCAAGTTTGGGCTACAGCCACGGATAATGGTAAAGACAAGGGCTTTGATAATTATAGTGCAACGACTCTTGTTACCATCATGATTATTGACGACCCGGATGGTCCGGAAATTATTGATGATGGCAAGAAGAGCTATGATGTTAAGGAAAACACCGTTGAAGAACCGATTAAGGATACGGAAATCGCTTGCTACGAAGTCAGGGATGAAGACGATGGTCAAGTTGCAACTCTCGTTCCTTATGTGACGGACAATGGTGACACGGATGCAGACCGTCTGTTTGATGCAAAAATCAAGAAGAACGGCTCCAAGTACGAACTTTGCCTTATTGTAAATGATGTTAAACGCTTGAATTACGAATCGATCGCTCATACTCATTCTATCAATGTGAATGTGATGGATGCAGATAAGCTGACTGCTCATGTTACCAAAACCATCAATCTCATTGATGTGAACGAAATGCCGATTATTTCGGGTAATGCAACGTTCTCGTTCTATGAAAATAAGGGCAAGGATTATGTAATCGGTCGACTCTATTCTGATGATGTCGATACTTCCAAGGTATTTACTCAGAACAAGTTTACCGCTATTGGCGGTGATACGGATCTCTTCGATATTACTGAAGATGGTAAGATTATTACTAAGCGTAATTTCGACTACGAAGAAGAAAAGAACCATACATTCGAATTAGAAGTCGCTCTGTCTGATAAGGATGTCAAGACGGCGTATCCGAAGCTTACCACGACGACGACGATTCAGATTACGCTTAAGGATTTGCCTGAAGTTCCGGAAATCACAAGTAAGGAATTCGAAGTCAAGGAAAACTCTGATCCTGACGTCCTTATCGGGGTAGTTGAATCGAGTGACCCGGATGGCAACGACAAGCTGCTGTTTGAACTTGCCGAAGAAAGCCCGTATGTGATTGTCAAGCCGAATGGCGAAATCCGAGTTAAGGAAGGCGCCGATATCGACTACGAAAAGATGCAGGAATTCACAATCACGGTAACTGTCAGGGATGAAGATGGCCTTGAATCCGATGGCGATATTGTCATCAAGGTTATCGATGAGAACGAAGCTCCGAAGATTGAACCGCAGGAATTCACGTTCCCTGAAGATTCTAAGCCGGGAACCAAGAAAGGTCCTGTCGAGGCTAAGGATCCGGATACGAAGAATCCGAAATACAGTGACTTGAAGTTCTATCCTGTCGAAGAAAATGAAAAGTTCGAAGTCAAGCCGAATGGTGACATCGTCTTGAAGGGTGAACTTGATTATGAAGATGAAAAGTCTTATGTCATTACGGTTCGTGTGACGGATGGTGAATTCGAAGATACGACGGATATCACGGTCAATGTCGGCAATGTCATTGAAAAGTCCGATGTTGAAATTACACGTGCTGAAACCGGCAATTCTGTCTACCTGAATCCGAAGAAGGATGAAACGATTTACACGAACAAGGATGTCATCTCTGTGGAATGGAAGCAGGATGGCAAGACGATGTCCAGTCTGGATTCCTTGAAGGAAGGCTGCCAGTACATTATCAAGTCTTATAAGGCTCCGAATAAGGATGTTGCAGGTGCCGATACGATTGAAGTGTGCTATAGCACCGCCGCTCCGATTGTCGATATCGATGCTTCTAAGACCAAGGTTACTGCAGAGAACATCTATACGATTGTTGAAAACGTCGATAAGAAGGACTCCTCTATTTACGTGAACAACAAGAATAAGGATGTCAAGGTTTCTGTGAAGGATACGGTTTCTGGGTATTCTGAATCCTTCAAGGTCGATGTTGTCTTGGATACGGTTGCCGTGTCGAGCACCACTGTGAAGGATATGGTGGATATCTCCAAGTCCGAAATTAAACTGGAAAAGAATCCGAAGTCCGATGTCTATGAAAAGCCGATTGGCGACAAGACCAAGGTTTCTTACGACAAGGTCGTGAATGGCGATACGGTTACGGTTTCTTACTATGTTGACGAAGATGGCGAAATCGTCAAGACGGCTGTCTTTGATGAAGATGGCAAGAAGACGATGACCGAAGTCATTGAAGTGTCTACCGAGGTTGAAGTCAAGGGCAAGAAGGTCACTGTTTCTTACAAGGCTGATGCTGAAACGGGCAAGATCCTTTATGCAGACTCCGAAGGCAACTTGATGGTCGAAACTCCGAAGAGCTCTTCTAGCAATTCTAAGGATAAGGACGAAGTTGACCTGAAGACCGGTGTGGGCGCCTTTACCGTCACCTATGATGCAAAGGGTGAAGAAGGTAACAAGACGATAGTTTCTTACGTCATTGACGAAAAGGGCAAGGTCGTAGCAAATGACGAAGGTGATAGAGGCTATCTTGTGACTTACACCTTTACCAACAAGTACGGCAATACTGCTGAAAAGTCGGTCTTCATGGTGCTCGATAAGCTTGCTCCGATTGTCAAGATCCTCTCTCCGAGTGATGGCGAAGTTGTCTTTGCAAACTTTGTCGATGTGGACTGGTGCATTGCTATTGACGGCGACGAAAAGAACTGCGTCAAGCAAGATACTTTGAACTTCCAGAGTCTTGAAAGAGGCGTAAACACGATTAAGCGTATCTATCGTGATAAGGCCGGTAACGAAACTATCGCAGAAATCAACGTGATGATGAAGAAGGCTAAGGATGTCAATATCAACCTTGAAAAGCCGATGGTTATCGTTTCGATTGATTCTGTGAACAAGTACTATGAATCGAATCCGCCTGATGAAGATCAGAGATATGCTGTTAGCATCCTGAACCCGAAGACTCAGAAGGAAAAGGAAGTTGTTAAGGGCAATGTCGATGAAGTCAAGAAGGGTTCTGGTGATGAACCGTATCCGGGTTACGATGGTCATATCGGTCCGACGGTTACGATTGACATGAAGTTGCCGATTGTAAGCGCTGTGGGCGGTCTCGCTACTTTGGACGATATCATTATCAACGGCAATATGATTGCTGTGGATGGTGTTGATGCCGATGGTAGTGAAAAGATCTCTGTAAACGAATACGTTGAAAAGTACTGCTCTTCTGAATTCCAGGAAGAATTGGGCAAGGACTACAGCAAGGCAAGACTTTACGCAACAACGGCTCGTGTAACGCTCTGGTTCTACACGACGGGTGGTGTGTTTGTCGATAAGTACCAGTTTGATTACGAAGTGGATGATCCGGATTATGTCGATAAGGCTGGTCTCGTGAAGTTCTTCTTCGAAATGAAGCCGGATATCAATGGTGAATTGAGAGACAAGTCTGGACGTCTCTACGGTACGGGTCCGTACATCGTAAAGACCAAGGTCGATCTCCGTTCTCAGCAGCGTTGCGTGGTTCCGCCGATTACAGAAAAGTCCAAGGTTGGCGATGTGCTGAAGTCTAGCGATGAAATGCTGAAGCGCTTTGGTTATCGTCGTCCGGTGCTTCGCGGAAACGAAAAGGGCTCCAAGTCTTCTTCCAAGAAGTCTTCCTCGAAGAAGAAGTAAGGCATAAAGCTTAGATTCAAATCCCGGTCCTTCGACCGGGATTTCTATTTTTTGGCAAAAAAGAGGTTATCACATGGGTGTCGAAGAACGTTCTACATTGGTGTTTGCAAGTGGTGTCGGTCGAATCAAGGAAGAAAAGCCAAAGGCTGTCCGCCCGCAAGGGGATGGCGTAGTCCGCATTACGCTGAAGCGTCTTGGCGGTGGCAAAATGGCAAGTGTTGTTTCGGGCGTGCCGATGGAAGAAGACGAGCTTAAGGAATTAGCCCGTGTGTTGAAGCAGAAGTGCGGTGTTGGCGGTTCTGTCAAGGATTTCAATATTGAAATCCAGGGCGACAAGCGTAACGTGCTAAAAGCTGAACTCGAAAAAAAAGGCTTTACAGTTAAGCTTGCGGGCGGCTAGTATGTTTTACATTATCTTTTGCAAATTCTTGCCCAAAAATTTTGCAAAAAAAGTAAATTTATTGTAAGAAAATAAGTAAAGAGGTCTTATGTTTAAGCATCTGTCTTTGTTGAGTTTGCTGCTTGCTTTAATCGTTCCTTCGAACGCCTTGGCTGCTAAAGCTGGACATGTTCGCCATGTCGAACCTACTGCCGAAAAGAGTAAGGGTAGCTGTGCAGATGATGCTACATGGAAAGTTGTGACTCTTGGCAGTGTTGATCCTAAGACCTGCTTTAAGACTTCTGATGGTGGCGGTGTTGAGTTGCAGTTGAATGGCGATAACAGCAGTATCAAGATAGCTGAAAATTCGGTTGTTTTTTTGGATTCCCTTGTAGAAAAGAATGCAGACGGTTTCTACGTCACTAAGCCTCATATCCAGAAGGGATATATTGGTTTCAATGTCGAAAAGAATAAACACAATAAGGTGGACTTCAGTACGGGGACGGCTGCGGCTTCAATCCGTGGTACGAATGGCTTTATTGGTGGTGACTCCCTTTCGTTCATGGCTAGCTTGGAATCCGGTAAACTAGCCATTTTCCCAACAGGTCAAGATTCCCTTGCTATTAGCCAAGGTGAAACTGTAATTGGCAGGGAAAAGTTTATTATCCTAAAGCTCAAGTCTTCGGGCGATATGGAGTTTGCGAAAAAATTGATTGATCTCCTTGCGGATACGACAAAGTCTATCGATGAACTGGCTGCTGCTGCCATTGCTGCAGACCAGGCGTTCCAAGAAAAGCTTGCTGAGAAAAAAGCGGCTGAACAGGAAACGCAAGTCGCTGTAGATACGACTCAAAAAGCTGAAGAGGTAAGTTCGTTAAAGGCTCCTCGAATTAGCTATACCGGTTACGACTCCTTGCGTTGTGTTGCAAATGTTTCTATAACGGATGTTCCGAAGGATACAGAAACGATCGTGCAGACGCTCATGGACGGAACTCCGATATCTGAAGTCAACGTGAAAAATAGTTCCTCAAAGCGCTTGAAATTGCAGAGTGGCGTTCATGAATATGAATTTGTTGTAGAAAACAGTGCTGGCCGTAGCAGTGTCCAGCAAACGCTTGGCTGCTATCCTTTAAAGCCCTTCTCTATTAAGGTCTTTGGTCTTCCACATGAGCACTTGCAGATTCCGCCTCCGCCTCCGGGAGTTGAAGATGTCATTATGGAGACTTTGCAATTCCAGATTCGTATTCCTGAAAACGATCCGAACTTCTTGAATAGAGTCTTGGTGCGTCAGGACGGAACGGTTATTCTGAAGGAAACTTTGTCCCAAATCCAGAATCTTGATTACCAGATTCCTGTTGAGCTGAAACGCGGCCACATGAATCGCTTTGTTATCGAAGCAATTCACAAGAGCGGTTATGTTGTCAAAACCACTAAGGTTTATGAGGTTGAAAAATGATTTCTAGGCAACTCGTTTTAGCTTCTTTTGTTGCAATTCCTGCTTTTGCGCAGTCCGTCGTGGATTCCGCTGAAGCACCTCAGTCAGAATCTTCTTGGTCTGTAACCGGATCTGTTGGTGCTGAATTTGGTTACCATTCTGTGGTAACGGGTAAGAATGAAACTGATTCTGTTTTTTTCAGTGGCAATGATTCTATTTATCCGGGCCAAAAGTACCGAAATTATTTCCAGGTGCCTGGTATCTTTGGGGCATGGAATGCATTTGTCCAGATGGAATCCGCTTCAGGACAAAAAATTGAATTTGCTTTAGATGCATCTAGCGATAAATGGAATCGTTTTAATCCGAGGTTTGTACAGGCTTTGTACGAAGATCACCATCAAAAATTGGTTTTGGGCGACCAGTTTGTTTTGGGCGGTGACTTGTATTTGGCGAGTATTGATTTATTCGGTGCTAGTTATGATTTTAAGTTGAATCCGGATAATTCTAAAAATCCGTTGCTTGTGTTCAGCGTATTTGGCGGAGAAAACCAAGCGCCTAAACTGCCCGGCGAAAAAGACCCGGATCAGTACAACAAGTATACCGAGCTTGATGAAGTCGAAGCTCAAAAAATGTTGATTGGCGGAAAACTCCTTTGGAATGCAACGAAGGATTTTGATGCTACGATCGGTTTTATTGGCAGCAAGGATTACTTGGAAGATCCGTATTTTCGTGATGGATTTTCTCGTGATGTAAATCTTTCCAATCCGATGTTCTCTTCGAGGACTTTCTTTGGAGAAGTGAACGGTGCTGTTCTTGGCGGTCGCGGAAAGTATAATGTCCAATTGGGCTTTGGCGGTACCGATACCGTGAATGTCATTGCTCACCGGGCTGTGAACTCTGTGTTTGAAAAGGCTGGGTTGGATGTTTCTCGATTTGCTCAGTTGCGCCGCTTGATGAACAATACTTCGCAGGTAAACCGCATGAACCGCGATGAATTGGAACTTATCTTTGGCGACAATACCGAGATGAGTGTTGACGACATGCGTAAAGAACTCCTTCGCGTATTAAATGTTGCACAAGAGGCTTTGAAGAAACATCGCAATGAAAACAATGATGATCCGACGGATTGGACGGCTCAGAATCTCGCTCTTTCGGGTTCTTACAACTGGAAGAAAAAATCGACGATGATTGACGCCTACTTCCGTTTTGTGGGGCGCAACTATTACAGTGCGGGCTCTCCGGACTTGTTGCAGAATTCTCGCCAGTTAGGGTTCAAGCTCGACCAGACAATTAAGGATTTCTGGAAGTTGAACTTTGGTTACGAATTGAATATTGAAAATGCTTCGGGGCATGGAGATGCTTATAACGTATTCGGTTTTGCCGAAGGCTCTAAGCTTGGGCTTTTGCCTGGTGCCGATGATGATTGGCTCGAAAAGCATGAACGGGATGTTCCGAGAACGCTTTACATTCATGATTTTAAATTGAAGAATACCTTTAAGGTTCGTGATTCTATCGAGGTCACAGCTCGTTATGCTCTTAATTATCGCACTCGTAGTACCCCGCGGAGACTTCGCGGCAATTTCTTTGCTAATTCGGGAATTTATTCGGATTCCTGGTTTGACGCTCAGAAGGGAAAGCCGACAATCGATGTGGATACGGGCAAAGACACGATCCAGATTGACTCTGCTCGTTGGGCAAAGTATGCCGCTTTGCAGGGTGAGGAATATTTAGCCTCGCAGTTTGAAGAACGTTTGGCTAAACATACTGTTGAACTTACGGCTACATTCAAGTTCCCTAAAAATGTATTGAAGATTGGCGGTGTCTGGACTTATCGTACTGATATGTCGAGATTCAATGAGAGAGACTTGCTCAATGGTTTTGATTTCTCTGACGAAACTTATGGACTCCTTGGTTACTATTTCCATGGTGGCGATTACTTGGATGCCCGCTATCCGATTTCTCTTACGACGACGCTTGACTGGCTTCGCAATACGGTTGCCTTGACGCCGAGATTCAGGACTTATAATCGTAATGATATGGGTGAATTTGAATGGACGCTCTTGGATAATGCTTCTTTCAGGTTAAAGCCCGGATTCTTGGATCTCATGTTGCACGGAAAAATTCGCCAGAATTTCATGAGCCGCAAAGAAGATGGCAAGGATGTTGACGAGATGGAAATGGATTTGGATTTCTCGGCTGGTTTGAAGTTCCAGTTTACGGAAAGACTTGGAACCGAATTCATGTTGGGAACTTTCGTCAACTACCGTCCTGATAGCGAATCTGAAGATTACCGAGATATTTACGGAAGCGTATCCGTTAATTACGATTTCTAGTTATGCATATTGGTTGCCATCTCTCGTCTTCGGGAGGCTTCTTGGCGATGGGCGAGACTGCCCTTTCCATTGGAGCCGATACGTTCCAGTTCTTTACGCGTAATCCGCGTGGCGGTGCCGCAAAGCCTTTTGATAAGGCTGATGCCGAAGCTCTGAATGCTTTTATGGATGCCCATAGCTTTGCGCCGATTCTTGCCCATGCTCCTTACACGTTGAACGCTTGTGCGGCTGATCCGTCGCTTAGGCAGTACGCTCAAGACGTGATGAAGGATGACTTGTTCCGCATGGATCATTTCCCGCGAGCAATGTATAATTTCCATCCCGGAAGCCATGTGAAGCAAGGTGCCGAGGTCGGAATTGAACTTATTTCCCAGCACTTGAATAATATTCTGCATAAGGATTTGAAGACAAAGGTGCTGCTGGAGACGATGGCAGGGAAGGGGTCCGAAGTAGGGCGCACTTTCGAGGAGTTGCGGGCGATAATCGATCGCGTAGAACTCAGCGAAAAGGTTGGCGTTTGTTTGGATACATGCCACGTATTTGATGGTGGTTATGATATTGTAAACCATCTGGACGATGTGCTTGAATCTTTCGACAAGGTTATTGGACTCAAGCGTCTGCATGCTGTTCATCTGAATGATAGCAAGAATCCTATGGGTAGCCACAAGGATCGCCATGAAGTGATTGGTGGCGGAAATATTGGGCTCGAGGCTCTTGTGAACGTGGTAAATCATCCGTCGCTGAAAGGACTTCCGTTCTATTTGGAAACTCCGAATGAGTTGCCTGGCTATGCACAAGAGATTGCCTTGATGCGCAGTCGTGAACGCTAAAAAAGTTGAACTTTTTTACGCTTATACCTTGACAAAAGAATAGAAATCATCTATATTTGTGCCCGTCGATGCTTCATAGCTCAGTTGGTAGAGCCCGCGACTGTTAATCGCGTTGTCCTTGGTTCGAGTCCAAGTGAAGCAGCTCAAAACCCTCGATCGAAAGATTGGGGGTTTTGTGTTTTTGCCCCAATAACAAAAATAGAATAAAAACGAAAAATGCGTGCAATACCCTTGACAAAAGAATAGAAAACGTCTATATTTGTGCCCGTCGATGCTTCATAGCTCAGTTGGTAGAGCCCGCGACTGTTAATCGCGTTGTCCTTGGTTCGAGTCCAAGTGAAGCAGCTCAAAACCCTCGATCGAAAGATCGGGGGTTTTGTGTTTTAGGTTAAATCGCGTCATGGAGGGCTTGATCCGCTTTCTCTCACATCGGTTGAAAAAATCCCGGGCGGTGGAACCGTCCGGGATGAATTGTTTGATTTTGGCAGGTCGCGCATTCTGCAGGTCGCGAAAATTACCTGCTGTATGCAGTCCAGCGTTTCTTGAATCTGGGTTCGTCGATAACCTTACCCCAGATGAATCCACGGCGGACGCTTTCCCGGCTTATAGAGCGCTCAACAGAGCGCTTTTTAAGCGGGTCTGTAATCTCGGCTGGTTCTCCAGAATAGCCGTTTTCGATATCGCTTTTGCGGGCGGCTTCGTCTGCTTCTTCGCGAGCCTTGCGGGCACGTTCTTCGAGAATCTTGAGCTGGCTTTGTTTTTCGCTTAACGCCGAAGACGCATTTGCGTGTGGCTTCATGGACTCAAGGTGCTCGTGTGATAACAGGTTGTTCAGCTCTGCGACATCTTGTACGAGAACGTCATATACGCCTTCTCCCATATCATGACCGATGATGCGGTGGAGCTGAAGTTGAGAAATCATCTCGATAGCGCTACCTTCGGACATTTCGAATTCATCCATCAGGTATTCGACATCGATAATGTCTAACTGGACGATGTTCTCTGCAACTTCTCGCATGGTCACATGATTTCCCATGCGATGATTGCTCTCGGGAATGGGTGGGGGCATTGGAGATTCCATCGTTCCTTGGGAAGCCTCGCGTTGTGCTGCTTCAAACTGCTTGATGTACTCTTGCAGTTTGCGGGCGGCGAATGGCTTTGGCTCCGGAGGAGCGTCCTCGTCTGTCCTTTCGTCGAAATCTTCGTCGCTGGTTTCGTCTTCGAGGTCATGCGAAGAATCCGTCTCGGAATTTTGCCACGGCGGTGGCTGCTGCTGAGACTTCTTCTTTGCATTTGCCCGCTTGATGAGAGCGTCAATGACAAAGATGGCGATGAATATGAGTAATGATTCCATGGGCTAAACCCTTTTGGTCAAATTACTTGTTCACTTCCGGAGCGGTTCCGATTTCTTTACGCATCTGCGTATCGGCTTCGATGTTCTTGAGGTTGTAGTAGTCCATCACGCCGAGCTTTCCGTCGCGGAGAGCGGTTGCCATAGCCATCGGGATCTGGGCTTCGGCTTCCACAAGTTTTGCCTTCATTTCCATGACCTTAGCCTTCATTTCCTGTTCGGCGGCGAATGCCATGGCGCGGCGTTCTTCTGCCTTTGCCTGAGCGATCTTCTTGTCCGCTTCGGCACGGTCAGTTTCGAGGATAGCACCAATGTTCTGACCCACGTCCACATCAGCAATGTCGATGGAAAGGATTTCGAATGCTGTACCTGCGTCAAGGCCGGAGGCGAGCACCTTCTTGGAAATCATGTTCGGGTTTTCGAGCACTTCTTTGTGGCTCTGTGCAGAACCGATGGAGGACACGATGCCTTCGCCAACGCGGGCGACGACTGTTTCTTCGCCGGCACCACCGACGAGCTTCTGGATGCTGGCGCGCACAGTGATACGGGTAATGGCGTGGAGCTGGATACCATCGAGAGCCACAGCGGAAACCTTCGGAGTTTCGATGACCTTCGGGTTCACGGACATCTGCACAGCTTCGAGCACGTTACGGCCGGCAAGGTCAATGGCTGCAGCTTCTTTGAAGTCGAGCTTGATGTTTGCCTTGTTAGCGGCGATGAGTGCCTGGATCACGCGGAGCACGTTACCGCGGGAGAGGTAGTGGGCTTCGAGCAAGTTCGTATCGACCGGGAGACCAGCTTTGCAGCTGAGGATTCGGGCTTCCACGATGACCTGAGGCGGAACCTTACGGAGGCGCATACCGATGAGCTGGAAAATGCTCACGTTTGCCTTGGAGAACAAGGCCTGGAGCCAGAGGCTAAAGAACTTGCCGATAAAGGCGAGAACGATGATGACGACGATGGCGGCAATGATAATGCCAACGGTAAGAAGTGTATCCATTTGTTTTTCTCCAAGTTAGTTGTTTTGTTTAAAATCTGTGTTAGGCGCGGGTCACCCAGATGTGGGCTTCTTGCACGGATTCGACCTTGACGTTTTCGCCGGCTTCGATGATTTCGCCGTGGGTCTGTACGTCGAAAAGTTTTGTACTTCCATCCGGCAGAGTAAAGCTTGCTTGGCCTACAGGGCGGAGGAATGTTTTGGCTGTTCCGACAGTGCCAATGGCGACTTCTTGCACAGCTTCGGTCGGGGAGACGGCTGTTTCCATGTCGGTCTTGAGCATCGGTGTCCAGCCTTCGGGTAAAAGCGGAATGAGGTACTTGCTTGCGGCAATCGGGATGATAAGAGCAATCGCTGCACTCCCGAGAACGAAGAACAGCCCGAATAGCCAGGGGGTGGCATCGAATGTTGTTTCGACGGCTTCTGGGACGTATTCCGGGATGTTTGCCGTATCAAAGCTCATGATGAGTGCGATAATCATGCAGGCGATGCCGCCAACGCCGAATAGGAACGTGCCCGGCATGACGAATATCTCGACTAAGAACAAAATCACGCCTGCCACAAGCAGAATTGCCGGGATGTAGCCGTCGAGCTGCGGTGCGAACTGCCCGAAAAAGACGATGCCGATAAGGATGATACCGATAATGCCGAACATTCCAAATCCAGGCGTCTTAAATTCTATATAAAGCGCACCGAATCCGAGAATCAGGAGGATGCCTGAGATAGCGGCGATGGCGCTTGCGATTTTCTCGCCGGTGTTCGTTTCGACTTCGCTTTTGCGTTCGATGGCGAGTTTTGTTTCAAAGTCTTCGCGGTTCTTGAATGTTCCTCTGGAGAAACCGAGCTCTTCGGCTTCCTTGTCGGTCATGGTCAAGAGTTCGCCTTCTTTTACGAGAATCTTGGGCGCGCCCCAGAACTTCTTTTCGGTGCTGTCGAGGACTGCAAACTTTTTGCCTTCAATGATAAGCGTGGTGTCGCGCTGTGTCGGCGTTCCCTTATCAAGCGTGGCGGTAAGCTCAAGTACTTCGAGTTCCGGAGTCACAAACGAGGAGGCTAGGAGCTCGGGGTAGTTGTTGCGCTGGGCGAGGTTCCTGAACTTTGCGCGGAGCGGGGACTGGATCTTTTCACCGACGATTTGCGGTGTACCGTCGCCACCTTGCACAATCGGGGCGCAGTCGCCAATAGTTGTGGCTTCGAGCATGTAGAGGCGCTTGCAGGCAAGGGCAATGAGCGAACCCGCGCTGATGGCTTTCTTTTTCACGAGAGCGATGGTTTCTGGGCCCTTGACGGCCATGATGGTATCGACGAGGTCGAATGCGGCATCAAGGCGACCGCCGAACGTGTTTATTTCAAAGACGATGTAGTCCGGTTTCTTTTCGAGAGCTTCACCAATAGCTCGGGCGCAGAATTCGTACATGGCGGGGTCGACGTCGCCTTCCAGTTTAATCCAGACCGCCTGCTTTTTGGGGGCTGAAATCTCGGTTTTTGCGGAATCGACCACTGGTGTTGTGACGGTTGTCGTATCGGCGAACGTAAATGAGGCTAAAAATGCTAAAAGGAGAAATAATTTGGGTAATAATTTCATATCGTCAATGTATAAAGATTTGTTTTCGTATGGACATATTTTTGTGAAAAAAAGCACGTTTTTAAAGAAAAACTAGTTCAAATGCATTTATTTTTTGAAATTTCCCGTCGAAACGCGTTTTCAAAATGTATAATATACTTGGAAATGTTACAAAAAACTTATGAACAATAATTTTTTTAAAAGAAATCTAATTGTATCGCTGCTACTTGTTGCGTTTTTGTTTATTGTAACAAACGTTTCTTTTTTGTACATAAACAGGCAAGCGATTGACGATAGCTGGGACTCCCTTGACGAAGTTGCCTATGCTTCCGAAGCGAAGATGGGCTTTTTAGGCCGTTCGCTTTTGAGCGCTCTTTCCAATATTTCGACCGTGGTGGGGATGGAAGAAAACCTCCTCTCCGAAAATATGGTGCGTATGATTCGCGGCACCCGCATCGGTCCCTTGGTGTCGGTGGTTCGCCTTTATTTGCCCGATGGTCACATTATTGCAGACCATGCCGTTGTTTTTGACTCTTCGTATATTCAGCATTATCAGAAAATCGTATCTCCCAAGCCGTACATTTCGAAAGTGGGTCGCGATGTTGTTCATTCCGAAAATATCGTGTTTGAACAGATGGTGCCTGTCCGTCGTAGGGGGCAGGTGGTGGCTATGCTTTCTGCTGTTTCCGAAATCAAGCCGCTATATGGCTATGTCGCGTCAAATGCGTTCAAGGGTAAGGTTTCCCTGATTGTGGTTGACCGTCGAGATGGGTCTTTTGTTGTCGAAAAAACGGGAAAATGGAAGAATTTTAATGATCTGGTAAGGACTATCAATCCCAAGAGCGGTTATTCTCTGGATGAATGGGCTGCTAACGTGATGAAGGGTGAAAGTGCGCATTTGTCGTACGAGGAAACTTCGTCGGATGAGGCTAAGCTTTTGGTGGCTCTGCCTTTGTTTGGTGGCTGCTGGACTCAGCTTTTGTATGTCAACGAAAATATTGCATTTGCCCGTGTCGATAAAATCCGCAAGTTCTATATCGGAATTTCAGCCATTGAACTTCTCGTGATTCTCTTGTATTTGCTCCGTATGGTGTGGAATGCTCGCCGCATGGCCGAGGCCGAAAGTAACGAGTATTCCGAAATTGCCGATGCCTTGAGCGGAACTTACGAATGCATTTTCTACGTGAACGTTCTGGACGATACATTTGACACGTTCCATTCCGACAGGCTTATGGATAAGCTACACGAAGAGGTTCACGGAAAGGACTTCTTCTTTGAATCGATATCGAGCTTGCGTCATAATCTTTATGAAGACGATCTTGAAGTTGTCATGCACTTTATGGAAAAGGGTTCCTTCTTAAAACGTCTTGAAGAAAATCCAAGTGCATCTGTGGAATATAGGCTTGTCATTGATGGAAATCCGCGATTCTATCGAATGAAGGCGATTAAGTCCAGTAAGGACGAAAACCACGTCATCGTGGCTGTTGAAAATATCGATTCCGAAGTCAATAAGGCTATTGCACAACGCCAGGAAATGGACCGTAACAATAGGGTGATTGAGTCCCTGGCTTCTGACTTTGACTTTGTGAACTACGTAACGATTGGCGAAGATGCTTCTTCGGACTTTGTTGTGACGTACCGCGCTAGTTCTGTGCTTTTGAAGGCAATCCCTGGATGGTCTTCTGAAAAGAGTTTCTCTAAGAGAATGGATCTGTTGCTCAAGTATCTTGTCTGTGATTCTGACAAAAATCAGTTCCAGGTGCAGACGAGCCGCGATCGCCTTGTCTCGACGTTGAAGAACGAATCGGTGATTCATGTCAACTTCAAGATCAAGCTTGAAGGCAAGGAAGTTTGTTACCAGATGAAGATTATTGCCGACAAGGATGAAATTGGCAATCTCAAGGGTATCGTTTTTGGTCTGCACAGTGTCGATGAAGAAATCAAGAAGCAGATGGAAATCCAGTCGAACCTGAAGCAGAACCTTGAAATTATCGACATTCTTTCGGAAGATTATTCATCACTCTTCTACTTCAATCTTGTCGATAACACAAGCGGTGTCCTTGCTGTTCGTGAAGATATTAGGGCTGCTTTAAAGGATCCTTTTGCCAACTGCGAAAGGCTGGAAGATGTCTTTAAGGCGTTTGTCCTGGATATGGCGCACCCGGATGACCGTGAAAAGCTTATCGGGCTTGCTTCTAGAGAGTATGTGGCCGGACAGCTTATGCACCAGAAGCGCTTGACCATTGTATTTAGACACCTCTACGGTACTGAATACAAGTACACGCGTCTCGTATTTGCCAAGGCTGAACCGATTGATGTCCCGCCGAAGCTTATCGCTGTTGGCTTTGTCGAAGTGGATGCCCAGTACCGTGCAGAAACGGAACACCAGGAAAATATTGAACGCATTATGAGCCTTTCGGACCAGTATGAAGTCGTGTTCGATGTCAATATCGATACGGGCTTGTTTAGCGTTTCGTTGAAAGGCGGAAAGTTCAAGGATGTCGTTAATGAAGAGACTGGAGAAGGCGTTGACTTCTTTAAGGACAGGGTGAAGGATGTCCGCAAGATTGTCTATAAGGACGATGTGGATTTGATTTTCCATGCTCTTAATCGAGATAATGTTATTGCTCGCTTGCAACATGAAAACTCGTTCTTCCAGGATTATCGACGCGTAACTAGCGAAGGCCTTAAATGGTACCGCATGAAGGTGACCAAGATGGGTGACTGGTCTAAGAACCGTCGCGTACTCGTTGGGCTCTTTAATAACGATGTCATTTATCGTAAGGAAATGGCGCAGCAGGCGGCTTTGGAACAGGCGCTTGAAATGGCGAAGTCCGCATCGCGTGCAAAGACGATGTTCCTTAACAACATGAGCCATGATATTCGTACTCCGATGAATGCTATTATCGGTTATACGGAACTGGCAACCATGCATATTGGCAACAAGGAGCAGGTCAAGGGATTCCTTGGAAAGATTGAACTTTCGTCGAATCACTTGCTGTCGCTTATTAACGATGTGCTTGACATGAGCCGTATTGAATCGGGCAAGCTGAACTTGAATGCAAAGCCGGAACACCTGCCCGAGATTATCCATACGCTCAAGGATATTGTGCAGGCGGATATCAATGCAAAGAAGTTGCAGTTCTTTGCCAATAGTATCGGTGTCCACAATGAAGATGTTGTCTGTGATAGGCTTCGTTTGAATCAGGTTTTATTGAACGTGATTTCGAATGCTATCAAGTACACACCTGCAGGTGGCTCTATCTGGTTCTCCGTGGAGCAGAAGGAATCTCCGGAACCGGGCTTTGGGGCTTATGAATTTAGGATCAAAGACTCGGGCATTGGCATGAGTGAAGATTTCTTGCCGAAGATTTATGATGCCTTTACGCGTGTGAACTCCTCGACGGTTTCTGGTATTCAGGGAACTGGCCTTGGCATGGCGATTACAAAGAACATCGTCGATATGATGAAGGGTTCCATTGATATCAAGAGCAAGGTGGATGAAGGAACCGATGTCGTTATCGATTTTAAGTTCAAGCTTGCTGGGACTAAGCAGGAATCGTCTCGCATCAAGGAACTGGAAGGCAAGAGGGTTCTTGTCATTGATGATGATGTGGACTGCGCTAAGAGCATTCCGCAGATCTTTAAGGAATTGGGCGTTGATGCGGAGTGTTGCTATTCCGGTGCGGATGCCTTGAAACGAGTGGATGCTTTGAAGAATGAAGGACGTTCTTATGATGCGTTCCTCGTGGACTGGCGCATGCCGAACATGGATGGCATGAAGACGACGAAGATGCTTCGCGAATTGCTGGGGAATGATATCCTCGTGATTGTGATGTCTGCTTATGAATGGTCGGATATCGAGGACAAGGCGACTGAAGTTGGAATCCATAACTTTGTGAGCAAGCCGGTGTTCCCGTCAGATGCCCGTGATACGCTGATGCGTAGTTTTGGGCTGATGCAGGCGGAAACTCCTGTGTCGGATAAGAAAGTCTGCTTTAACGGTAAGAAGGTGTTGCTTGTCGATGACAACGAACTGAACCGTGAAATTGCTCAGGAAATTCTGGAAGACTGCGGAATCCTTGTGACGACGGCTTGCGATGGCGAGAAGGCGGTGGAGTACATGAAAAATGTACAGCCGGGCGCCTGCGACTTGATCTTGATGGATGTCCAGATGCCGATTATGGATGGTTACGAGGCAACGCGGCTTATCCGTAAGCTCGATAACAAGATTGCGGCGGATATCCCGATTATTGCTATGACGGCAAACGCGTTTGCTGATGACCAGCAGGCGGCTTTGGATGCCGGCATGAACGAGCATGTGGCAAAACCCGTGAACGTCAGTAAACTGAAGGAAGTTCTGTCAAGATTCTTGTAGAGCAGTAAGACAAGGGCTTGGAAAATTGACTGGATGGGGCTAAAGCCCCAACTCTTTGGCTCGGTTATGTCCATGCAAGCATGGTCGCAACACTCGCCTTCTGAGTTGTCTTCACTATCGTTCAGGATGACGATTGTGTTGACGTCATTCTGACCCTGAAAGGGGAAGAATCCAGTTAAAAAGACCCTTTTTCCTGCATTTTCTAATAACTAATAACTATTAACTAATAACTAATTTTCTATATATGAGCTCAAATTGCATTTTTGCCTGGGTCCTGTGACCAGATTCGCCAATTCCACTGGTGCTAGAGCAGTAAACTCGGACAAAAACATGTAATGAAACAAACAATCAAAAAAAAGGAATGGCTACAATGGCTACTATCACAAAAGAAAAGGCTGCAGAACTCACCGCTAAGTTTGGTGCTAACGAAAAGGACACCGGTAACGTCCGCGTTCAGATCGCTATCCTCACGGAAAAGATCAAGAACCTCACCGAACACATCAAGACCAACAAGAAGGACTTCCACTCTCTCCGCGGTCTGTCCATGATGGTTGCAAAGCGCAAGAACCTTCTCAAGTACTACGGCGAAAAGGACATTATCGCTCAGCGTGCATTGATCAAGGATCTCGGTCTCCGCGGCTAATTCTCTGACTGGAGATTTTTATGTCAACAGAAGCTTATCAAGCTAAATACGGCAAGATGCTCGACCCGAAGGAAGTGTCTGTAAACCTTCCGGATGGCCGTGTCATTACGTTTGAAACTGGCCGTATCGCAAAGCAGGCACGTGGTTCTGCTGTCGCCAAGATGGGGGACGCGTTTGTCCTTTCTACCGTTTGCTACGGTGAAGAAAAGGATGGTGACTTCTTCCCTCTGA
>Ga0310695_10001756_pt1 | contig 49158 bp, 29 predicted proteins | sample RumenRJG_04DNA_FD_203882 | JGI IMG/M metagenome (GOLD analysis project Ga0310695, IMG submission 203882) | Bovine rumen microbial communities from Lethbridge, Alberta, Canada - RJG_04 (v2) (version 2) | ecosystem: Host-associated > Mammals > Digestive system > Stomach > Rumen | place: Canada... | reverse complement strand
TTCTCCATCTGATGGATGAACCACGCCTGCAGTTCAAACTCGTCCTTCAGTCCTTGTTCGCGGATGCGTTGCTGACAGTCGGGACAGCGCTCCCAGTTATCCTTGCGCACCTCGTCGCCGCCGATGTGCACATACTCATAGGGGAAGAGCGCGATGACCTCGTCCCAGATGTCGCGACAGAAGTCGAACACCTTATCCTTTCCCGGGCAGAGCGGCGTGGTGAACCATTCGCCCCACCCCACTTCCTTGAAGCACGAGAGGCCGTCGTAGTTCTCGATGGCGCTGAGGAAATGGCCGGGCATGTCTATCTCGGGCACAATCTCGATGCCTCGCTCGCGAGCATAAGCCACAATCTCACGAATATCATCCTGTGTATAATAGCCGCCATAGAGCGACGACGAACGCGATTCGGCGACGGCCGATTGGCTGGTGAAAGCCTCATTGGGCGATGTGCTGTTCCAGCGATCGCGGGGCAGGAGCATGTCGACATTGTCGGTCTCACGGGCCTGCTTGGCGCAGATGGTGTCCTGATTGTTAGGAATGCGCCATGCGCCGCGCTCCGTCAGCAGGGGGTATTTCTTGATTTCGATGCGCCAACCCTGGTCGTCGGTGAGGTGCCAGTGGAAGCGGTTGATCTTGTAGAGAGCCATCAGGTTGATGAGCTCTTCCACCTCCTTGACGGTGAAGAAATGCCTGGAACAGTCGAGATGGAATCCTCGCCAACCGAAGCGCGGTGCGTCGCTGATGCTGACGAAGGGCATGTGGCCGTCATGCTCGCTGAGCAAGGCAAGCTGCCGAAGGGTGGCAATGCCGCTGACAATGCCTTCGTAGTCGGCTCCCACGAGCTCTACCCCCTTGCCATCGACCACGAGACGATAGCTGCCCTTCTTTCCTTTCTTCAGCGACAGGCGCACATCGCCTTGCTTGCCAGCCTTGGCTGTAGCCTTCAGTCCGCCTTCCTTCTGCCATGAGGTGCAGAGATACTGGGCGGCCTTCTGTAGGTTGGCCGACGCATAGGCAACACTGACTGCATGAGGCATTTGATACTCGCCTGCGTTCCATACTGCCTTCTGCGGCTTGGGAACGAGGCTCACTTGCGCATCGGCTACGGCGAATGTCACGGTAGCCAACAATATGACGATGATTCTTTTCATCTTATCACCCTTTCTGATTTTGATTAGTCGGTGGTTTGTTGTTCGTTGTCAAGCAGACTCTTCTTCTTGGTTGTCTTCTTCGTGGTCTTCTTCGTCTTGGGCTTCTTGATTTGTCCGCGACTGTTCATGTCGAGTGTCTGGCCGGTCTTGGCTTCATACTTGCCTGTGAGCCACTCGGCAATCTTGCGTCCTATCTTCTTTCTGACGCCTGCTTCGGTGGTGGGAATGCCTGTCTTTCTCGAGAACCAGCGCTTGAGCGAGGTGATGCCTAGAAACTCTTTCCACGAGAATCTTATTTTCAGTCCAGATATTCCGGTCTTCTTGTATCCGCTATTCTTTTTGGTTGCCATACGTATGTACTTATTATATATAGGTAACAGTATTTCTTTTTCGACTGCGAAATTACAAAAAAAAATCCAATCAGCAACATGTTTCGCAAAAAAAATTCAAATAGCAACAGCCAACACCTCACCAAAATGCCCGAAAAGCCTTTGCTCATGCGGGGTTCGAATGGTGAGGTGTTTGCCAGACACCTCACCAGACATCTCACCAGACACCTCACCATTTTGGTGAAACGTAGGAGGCGATGCCATTCTTTGCAAGCAAAGCGTCCCAAAGGCCGAGCACCCGAGCTACGCTCGCCTACCCATAGCTTTTCCCAGCGTCGCAACAGCACATAAGATGTATGGTGAGGGCTATGGTGGGGTCTCTGGTGAGGTGATGAAGAAACACCTCACCATCGGAAAGTCCGACAAACAGAAGGATTCAGGGCATTTTGGTGAGGTGTTGCCCTCTTTTCTACAGAAACTTTTTAGGAAGATGGTGTGCTGCTCCTGCGGGCAACCAGCACAGTTGTCGCAGACGGTTTCTGAGCTTGTCGAAGATATTCCCTAAGTCGGTCAGCGATGGTCTCTGACGTGCTCAAAGATGGTCTCTGATATGCTCAGCGATGGTCTCTGACAGGCTCAGCGATAGTCTCTGACATGCCCAGAGATGGTCTCTGACAGGCTCAGAGATGGTCTGTCATGAAATGCTGGCTGTATTTCACTTACAAAAAAAGTTGTGAAATATTTTTGTCTTTCACTTTTTTGTTGTACTTTTGCATTAAAGAACAGTTAGCAATATGCAATATACACTCAGGGCACCAGCCCACCTACATACGAGCATCAACCTGCCGGCATCGAAGAGCATCAGCAACCGAGCGCTCATCATCAACGCGCTGGCAGGGGGGACTTGCTCGCTTCAGAACCTTTCCGACTGCGACGACACCAACGTCCTGGTGGCCGCCCTGCGCGACATGCCCGATGTCATTGACGTCAAGGCCAGCGGTTCGTCGCTGCGATTCTTGGCAGCTTACCTCTCGATGATGCCCGGGACACACATCCTGACGGGCAGCGAGCGCATCCGTCACCGTCCGATGAAACCGCTCGTCGACGCGCTGCGCTACCTCGGGGCCGACATCGAATACATCAATCAGGAGGGCTTCGCTCCGCTGATGATCAACGGTCGTGAGCTCGAAGGCGGTCGCGTGGAGGTTGATGCCAGCGTCAGTTCGCAGATAACATCGGCTCTGCTGCTCATCGGACCAGCCCTGAAGAACGGACTGGAGCTGGTGTTGCAGGGCAACATCGTGTCGCGATCGTACATCGACCTGACGCTCCACATCATGCACGACTTCGGAATGCAGGCCGACTGGACCGACTACAACGTCATCGCAACGCCTCACCAGACCTATCGGCCGCACAGCTTCATCGTTGAGAACGACTGGAGCGCATCGTCCTACTGGTACGAGATGATGGCGCTGAGCGACGATATCGACAACGAGATTCAGCTCACCGGACTGATGGACGGTAGCCGACAGGGCGACTCGGTGGTGCGCTACCTGTTCTCGATGCTGGGCGTGAAAACGACGTTCGAGCACACCGAGCACGGCGAACCGACAACGGTGACGCTGCGTAAGATGCGCACCCGTCTGCCACGACTCGACTACGACTTCGTCAACCAGCCCGACCTGGCTCAGACCTTCGTGGTGTGCTGCGCCGGTATGGGCATCCCCTTCCACTTCAAGGGGCTGAGCACGCTGAAGGTGAAAGAGACCGACCGCATCGAGGCGCTCATCACCGAGATGCGCAAGCTGGGCTTCGTCATCGAGAACATCAACGACTGCGAGATACGTTGGCAGGGCGAACGCTGCCAGCCCACCATGCGCCCTATCGACACCTACGACGACCATCGCATGGCGCTCTCGTTTGCTCCGCTGTGCTTCAAGTTTCCCGGGCTTCGCATCAACGCCCCCTTCGTCGTCAGCAAATCTTATCCCGTATTCTGGCATCATCTTGGGCAGGCGGGCTTCAACATACAAATCAGTCCCGACCCCGAATCGGGAGGAGAGTGAATGATTGAACATTGAACACTGAAAAATGCTGTATCTCGTCGTCGCGTTAATAGTTCTTGGCATTTTTTCTGCAATATTAGGACTGCTCTCACACAATAAAAAGGGTGAAAGCTCCGTTATATTAGCAGACAGTTCGTCGTGCAACACCTGCAACGGCGACAACCCGAAGTGCGAGCAACTGTGCATGATGGAGGCCGCCACGAGGGAGATAGAGTATTTCGACGACGAGGAACTCGACCGATTCAAGGGACGACAGGGCAACCAGTATACCGACGACGAGGCCGAGGAGTTTCGCAACGTGATGCTCACGATGCAACAAAACGAGGTGAGCGCATGGAGCCGAAGCCTCACCCTGCGAGGCATCGAGGTGCCCTATCAGGTGAAAGACGAACTGCTCATGCTGATGGAGCATTGAGCATTGAACATTGAACATTGGGCGCCGGACATTGAACATTGAGCGCTGAACATTGAGAAAGGAATGACATTTTTAGATATTCTGCAACAGGCTGTCAGATGGCTGCGGCAACGTCGTAGCGCTGATGTTGTGACCCTCATCGTGGTCGCAACATTACTCGTGGCCTGCTCGACCGAGAAGAATACGGCACAGTCGCGACGGTGGCACTCGTTCCTCGCTAAATATAATACCTATTATAATGGCTCGCTGGCCTATATCGATGCCTCCGTCGAGAAGGAGAATGGCATCAAGGACAATTTCACTGAGATGATTCCGCTCTATCCCGTGGGCAACAAACAGGCACGCGAGTTGGGCAAAGGCAACTACGAGCGAGCCATCGAGAAGAGCCAAAAGGCCATCAAGCTGCACAGCATCAAGCGCCGTCCGGAATTCAAGAAGAACAAACGCACGGAGAAAGACATCGAATGGCTCAACCGGAAGGAATACAACCCCTTCCTCTGGAAAGCATGGATGCTGATGGGACGCTCGCAGTTTCATAAGGGTTCGTTCGACGAGGCTGCCTCTACCTTCGCCTACATGAGCCGCCTCTATGCCACACAGCCTGCCATCTACGGCAAGGCGCGAGCTTGGCTGGCCAAGAGCTACATCGAGCAAGACTGGATTTACGATGCCGAGGATGTCATCAGCAAGATGCGCCGCGACAGTATCGACTGGCGGGCCCGCAAGGAGTGGGACTACACCTTTGCCGACTATTATATCCATACCAAGCGCTACGAGGAGGCTATCCCCTATCTGAGAAAGGTCATCAAGCACGAAAAGCGCAAGAAGCAGCGTGCCCGCGAATGGTACCTGATGGGACAGATGCAGGCTGCACTCGACAACAAGGAGATGGCCTACAAGGCCTATAAGCGCGTCATCGCACAGAATCCTCCCTACGAACTGGAGTTCAATGCGCGCATCGCCATGACCGAGGTGATGGCCAGTGGACGCGGCAAGCAGATGATCGGCAGGCTGAAGCGAATGGCTGCCTCCGACAAGAACAAGGACTATCTCGACCAGGTCTACTACGCAATGGGCAATATCTACATGCTCCAGAAGGACACCGTGAAGGCCATCGCTGCCTATGAGAAAGGCAACGAGAAGGCAACTCGCGCGGGCATAGAGAAGGGTGTGTTGCTGCTCCGGCTGGGTGATATCTACTGGACGATGGAGAAATACAACGATGCGCAGCGATGCTACGGCGAGGCCATCGGTTTGTTAGACAAGGAGCGCGACGACTACGAACAGCTGTCCTATCGCTCGAAGGTGCTCGACGACCTGGTGCCCTTTACCGATGCCATCCATCTGCAGGACTCTCTGCAGGAACTGGCGAAGATGGACGAGAAGGACCGCAATGCTGCTATCGACCGCGTCATCGAGGAACTCATCAAGAAAGAGAAGGAGGAGAAGCGCAAGCAACAGGAGGCCGAGGCTGAAGAGGTGATGCAGAAAAACGGGGCGCAGGGCAACCGCACACAGCAGAACCTCCCCATGCAGCAACAGAACCAGCAGAAAGACGGGCAGTGGTACTTCTACAACATGATGGCCGTCAATCAGGGTAAGCAGGCTTTCCAGAAACAATGGGGTAAGCGCGAGAACGTCGACGACTGGCAGCGCGTCAACAAGACGGTGGTGGCTTCGGCTGAGAGCACGGACGACTTGGAGAACCTTACCGACGAGCAACGCGACTCCATCATGCAGGCTGAGGCGTTGGCCGACTCGTTGGAGAATGTCGCCGACAGCGCGCAGAACGATCCGCACAAACGCGAATACTACTTGGCGCAGATTCCCTTCACCGAAGAACAGGTGGAGGCCAGCAATCTCATCATCATGGACGGACTGTACAACAGCGGCGTCATCTTCAAAGACAAACTCGACAACCTCATCCTCAGCGAGAAGCAGTTCAACCGACTGACCAATCAGTATCCGTCGTATGAGCAGATGGACAATGCCTACTACCATCTCTTCCTGCTCTATTCGCGAAAGGGGATGTTCGGCAAGGCCGACGAGTTTCTCGACAGCCTGAAGAGCAGATACCCCGAAAGCCAATGGACGCTGTTGCTGAGCGACCCCTACTTCGAGGAGAACGCTCGCATCGGTACACACATGGAGGACTCGCTCTATGCGGCTACCTACAACGCGTTCAAGGCAGGACGGTTCCAAGAGGCTGTGGCCAATGCCGAACTGTCGAAGACTCGATTCCCATTAGGGGCCAACCGCGACAAGTTCGTCTTCATCAGCGGACTGAGCCTGCTCAACGACGGCAACAGCCAGGCATGCATCGACCACATGAAAGAGGTGGTGGAGAAATATCCCAAGAGCGAGGTAAGCCCCTTGGCAGGAATGATCATCAACGGCGTGAAAGAGGGCCGGCCGCTGAGAGGCGGTAAGTTCGACATGGACGATGTGTGGTCACGGCGAAGCGTGGTGCTCAACGACAGCGACTCCATCGCTGCACGAGTATTCAAGGCGGAACGCGATGTCGACTTCTGCTTCATCATCGCCTACGAGCCCGACTCCGTCGACGAGAACAAACTGCTCTTCGAAATGGCACGCTACAACTTCACCAACTTCCTCGCGCGCAACTTCGATATGGAGATTAGCGATATCGACGGCATCGCTCAGATGAACATCAGCGGCTTCCGCAACTACGACGAGGCTCTGCAGTATGCACGACTGCTCTTCAACTACGATCCCGTCGTCAGTCTGCTGCAGAAGGCACGCACCATCATCATCAGCAAGGAGAACCTCGAATTGTTGGGCAAGCAATACAGCTATCAGGAGTACGACGAGTTCTACGAACAACACTTCATCCCGCTGAAGGTGAAGACGGTGCAACTGCTCACCGAGCCTTCTGTCGTGGTCTACGAGAATGTGGTGGAGCCCGAAAAGAAAGAACCTGATGCCAACGAGGAGGGCGACGACCTCTTCAATGGTGGGGTCATCGACGACAACACGCTGATGGAACTCGACATCCTGCCCGAGGTTCAATCGCAAGAGCTCAATACCGTTGAGCCGGAACAGACCATCCCCGTTGAGCCAGAGCAGACCATACCTGTTGAGCCAGAGCAGACCATACCTGTTGAGCCGACGCAACCCGCTATTCCTGTCGAGGACGCAAAGCCTGTTGCAGAAGATGTGCCGGCAGAGGAGGAGAACACCTTCACCATAACGGAAGAAGAAACACCGGCCGACGACAACGAGTTTATCATCACTGACGACGACAGCACCGCCACCGACGACGACAACTCGTTCATCATCACCGACGATGCCACCGACGACACAGAGGATGACCTCATCCTCGCTCCAGACACCCCCTCGACCAACGAAAAGCCTGCCCTCGAGGACGACGACGAATACTTCGACTTCGACGGCTTCTAACCCCCGGTCCTGTCCGCCGCTGTGTCCCCCAGGTTCAGTTTGCCGCTGTACCACAGCGGCCCTCCCCCAGGTCCAGTACGTCGCGGCTCTGCCGCGGCAACACCTCCTAAAAAGAAAAAGCTATGAGCAACGGATTATTACTGTGGGTAGACGACGAGATAGAGCTTCTCAAGGCCCACATCCTTTTTCTTGAGAAAAAAGGCTACGACGTAGTCACCGTCAGCAACGGCACCGACGCTATCGACCAGTGTCGGCAGAAAACCTTCGACCTCATCCTCCTTGACGAGATGATGCCTGGCATCAGCGGACTCGAGACGCTGCAACGCATCAAGGACATCTCACCCGCTACGCCCGTGGTGATGGTCACCAAGAGCGAGGAAGAGAACATCATGGACCAAGCCATCGGGTCGAAGATTGCCGACTACCTCATCAAGCCTGTCAACCCCAACCAAATCCTGTTGACACTCAAGAAGAACATCCACCGCCGAGAAATAGAGACGGAGGTGACGCAGACGGGCTATCAGCAGAACTTCGGGCAGATAGCCATGCAGATAGACAACTGCCGCACATGGGACGACTGGCGCGAACTCTACCGCACCATCGTGCGATGGGAACTGGAACTCAGCAGCACCGACAGCTCGATGACCGATATGCTCAAGATGCAGAAGGAGGAGGCCAACAACGCTTTCGCCAAGTTCATCAAGAACAACTACCTCGAATGGATAGAGGAAAGGGCGAAGAGGTTACAATCACCTACTCCCCAGTCCTCGCTCCCCACTCCCCGCTCCCCGCTCCTCAGTCCCGACATCTTCAAGAGTCGCATCTTCCCACTGCTCGACCAAGGTGAGAAGGTGTTCCTCATTGTCATCGACAACTTCCGCTACGACCAGTGGCGCACATTGGCGCAGGAGATTGGCGACATGTTCGACATCGAAGAAGACCTCTACCTGAGCATCCTCCCCACGGCAACGCAATATGCACGCAACGCCATCTTCAGCGGTCTCATGCCCAACAAGATAGCAGAGATGTTCCCCGATCTTTGGGTGGACGAAGACGAGGAGGAGGGCAAAAACCTCAACGAGGAACCTCTCATCAAGACGCAGCTCGACCGCTACCGCCGCAAGAACACGTTCTCTTACCACAAGGTGAACGACTCGCAAGGTGCCGACCGCTTCATCAGCCAACTGAAGAACCTGCAGCACAACGACCTCAACGTCTTGGTGGTCAACTTCATCGACATGCTCTCACATGCACGTACGGAGTCGAAGATGGTGCGCGAGCTTGCCAACAACGAGTCGGCCTACCGCAGCATCACCCTCAGCTGGTTCCGCCATTCGGTACTCGCCGACCTCTTCAAACTGTTGGCTCAGAGCAACTACACCGTCATCATCACCACCGACCACGGCAGCATCCGCGCCGACAAGCCTGTCAAGATCATCGGCGACCGCAACACCAACACCAACCTGCGCTACAAGCTGGGCAAAAACCTCAGCTACAATCCCAAGGAGGTCTTCGTCATTAAAGACCCGCACAAGGCGCAGCTGCCATCGCCCAACCTCTCCACGGCTTACGTCTTCGCAACGGGCAATGCCTTCTTTGCCTATCCCAACAACTACAACTATTACGTATCCTACTATAAGGACACGTTCCAGCATGGAGGCATCTCGATGGAGGAAATGATCATCCCCCTCATCACCCTCCGCACCCGCCGCCGCTAACCCTAAGGTTCAGTAAGTCGCGGCTCTGCAGCGGCCCCTCCCTCAAGGTTCAGTAAGCCGCGGCTCTGCCGCGACCCTCCCCCTTCTCTAAAAAACCAAGCCCCATGAAAATAAGAATAGAAAACCTCAACGACATCAACCGAGCAGCGCGGCAGTTCATCGCCCAGCTGCCCCCCGACACCCACGTTATTGCCTTCTACGGCTCAATGGGAGCCGGCAAGACCACCTTCATCAAGGCTCTCTGCGAAGAGCTCGGCGTCACCGACGTCATCACATCGCCCACTTTCGCCATCGTCAACGAATATCAGGCAAACGCTCCCCTCCACCCCGAAAAGGGGGAAGCTGCAAGAGTTTTCCCTATCTACCACTTCGACTTCTACCGCATCCGTCGGCTCGAAGAAGTCTACGACATGGGCTACGAGGAATACTTCTATGCACCCGACACCCTTAGCCTCATCGAATGGCCCGAACTTGCAGAGTCACTTCTGCCCGACAACACCTTGCGCGTCAGCATAGAAGAACAGCCCGACGGTTCGCGAAGCATCACCTCCCTGGCTTAGAGATTGTCATTCATGCCGCCTCAAGAGTTAGGAATTGAAGATTTTTTTAAATTTAAGCTAAATATTGTTGGTCAATTCAAAAATAATATGTAAATTTGCATCGCAAAAACATCGGATAATATTCATTCACTTAAAGAAATAAGAATTATGAAAAAGTATTTAGCAGAAATGTTCGGCACAATGGTGCTGGTACTGATGGGCTGCGGTGCAGCCGTCAGTCTGGGTTGTAACAATGGCGATCCTGAGACAGTTGTGGGCACGGCTCTCGCTTTTGGTCTCGCCGTAGTAGCCATGGCATATACCATTGGTGGCATCAGCGGTTGCCACATCAATCCAGCCATTACGCTGGGATGCTACCTCAGCGGAAGGATGAATGCCAAAGATTGTGGCATGTATATGGTGTTCCAGGTCATCGGAGCCATCATCGGATCGGTGATTCTCTTCCTGCTCACCTCGACATCAGGACTGACGGGCACTGGAGCCAACGACCTGCAGGCCAACGGCGCCGGCACAATACCTGTCTTGGGTGGCTTGCTGGCTGAGATTTTCTTCACCTTCGTCTTCGTGCTCGTCGTCTTGGGCGCTACAGCAAAGACCAATGGTGCCACCAACAACTTCGCCGGTCTGGCCATCGGTCTGGCTTTGGTTCTGGTTCATCTCTGCTGCATCCGCTACACTGGCACCAGTGTGAACCCCGCACGCAGCATCGGTCCGGCCCTCTTCCAAGGCGGAACAGCCCTGACAAACCTTTGGATCTTCATCGTAGGCCCCTTAGTGGGTGGAGCCCTCTCGGCTTGCGTATGGAAGGTCATCGACCCTGAAAAGTAACCCCAAGGTTCAGTTAGCCGCTATACCACAGCGGCTTTCATCCTAACACTCTAAAGAATGGAAACACAACAAAACGGTCTCTTTCGCAGAAACGGCATCAGCTACATGGTGCCGTTTGTGCTTGTTACCACACTCTTCTTCCTCTGGGGATTCGCACGTGCCATCCTCGACATTCTCAACAAGCACTTCCAGAACGAGCTGAACATCTCCATCACGCAGTCGTCGCTCATCCAGGTGACAACCTATTTGGGCTACTTCCTCATGGCCATCCCCGCAGGCTTGTTCATCAACCGCTGGGGCTATCGCCGCGGTGTCGTCTTCGGACTCTGTCTCTTCGGCGCTGGTTCGCTGCTCTTCATACCTGGCTCGTATATCGGCACGTTCAATGCCTTCCTCATCTGCCTCTTCATCATCGGATGCGGACTGACGTTCCTCGAAACGGCGGCCAACCCATACGTCACGGAGCTTGGAGCACCAGAGACAGCCACCAGCCGACTGAACCTCTCGCAGTCGTTCAACGGACTGGGCTCGCTTTTCGCCACCTTTGCCATCGGACAGTTCTTCTTCGACACGGAGAGCAGCGGCAGCGTCGTCTTGCCCTACACCATCCTCGGGGCGCTGGTGTTGCTCATTGCCGTCATCTTCGCCCATGTGCCACTGCCCGAAATCAACCTTTCTTCCGACTCCTCCCCCAAGGGCGAATCCGGACTGGCCAACATCCGCGAACTCTTCGCACGCCATCCGATGTTCGTCTTCGGACTCTTCGCCCTCTTGGCCTACGAAGTGGCAGAGATTAGCATCAACAGCTATTTCATCAACTTCGTCACCGGTGAGGGATGGATGGGCGACAACACGGCGAGCATCGTTCTCACCTGCGCTCTTGCTTTCTTCATGGTAGGGCGTTTCGTGGGAAGCTATATCATGCGGCATGTCAGCGGCCGAACCATGTTGCTCATCTGCGCCATCGGCACCGTCGTGAGCATCTCGCTCGTGCTGTTGAATCTGGGCCGCTTGTCGCTCTACGCCCTGTTGGCCAATTACTTCTTCGAGGCCATCATGTTCCCGACAATCTTCTCGCTGGCACTTGTCGGCTTGGGACGTCTCACCAAGAGTGCCTCGTCGCTGCTGATGATGACGCCCGTGGGCGGCTGTGGCTTCCTTCTGATGGGCTACATTGCCGACCGCACCAACCTCATCACCCCCTTCCTCATCCCGCTCGCAGGCTACATCATCATCTTGGTCTATGCCCTGGTGTTAAGGAAGGCAATTGCTAAAAGATGAGCACATGACCAACTATTGGTCACGTGGTGACCAGCCTTTGGTCATTTTTTGGTCATCTTGCATAAGGCCAGAAAACAGCACAACCCTCTACGCTAAAGACGAAAAAGAGCCCGCACGCTCCTCTGTCCAGAGGAAGCGTTGCGGGCTGACTTTCAGCTATATAGAGATTTGTGCGGTTGCTATTGCCTTTGCTGCTTTTGCAACTTTCAAGAGCATTGTGCTACTGTTACTTCACAACAATCTTACGTCCAGTCGTTCCATGCGAGCGTCCATCAGTTGAACGGATGATGAGGATGCCCTTTGCCGACGAGCTGACGCGCTGTCCCTGCAGGTTGTAGACCGTTGACGAGCCGTCAAGCTGGCAAGCTGCCGAGTCGATAGCAGTGGGGATGACAACGGGGAATCCCGTATCGTAGAGCACGGGATGGCCGCCCTCTTCCTCGCTGAGGAACCAGATGCCGGGAGCTGCCTCGTTGAGCAGATTGTAGATGGTACCGTTGGTGAAGTCGTCGATAGGACTCGGTGTAATCTGTCCTTCCCAGTTGGAGACGGGGTCGAAACAGTTCTCGGCGGTGATGTTGTTACCGCGTGCGAACGACTCGTTGCCCTCGCCGACAATCTCACCCATGTTGTACGAGTTCTTCACGATGGCTCCATTGCCCAGCCATCCGGAGATGCCGCCCGATTCGCGCTCGGCGGTAATCAGGCCCGTGTTGTAACAGTTGGTGATGTCGATGTGCAGATCGCCCGATGTATTGCAGCCGAGGATGCCGGCAGCGTTCTGGTTCCAAGCCGTCACGTCGGCCTCGTTGCCCAGCTCTTCGAGCGTCAGCGTGCCATTGCCGAAGACATGTCCCACGAAGGCTCCCACATAGTGGTTGGCCGTGATGTAACAGCTGTTGTCGATGGTGAAGCGCTTGATGACAGCCCCTGCCGTAGCGGCATTGAAGAAGCCTGCCACGCTCTCCTCTTCCTGCAGGTCGATGATGAGGTTCGAGACAATATGGCGCTGTCCGTCGAATGTTCCGGCGAAGGGCTTCTCGTCGGTACCGATGCCCTTGAACTCTACGTCGGTGAAGTCAACATCAGTGGTCAGCGTACCGCTGATGGTGTTGTCAACGCGGTTGACCATAGCGGCGAACCACTCGACATCGTGTGCTGTAGCCAGCGGATAGACGCCCTCGACAGCCTCGATGAAGGTCTCGTCGGGATGTCCGCACTTGGTGCAGAGACCCTCGGCGAAGTCGTGCTCGTCTTGTGTCATCTCGGTGTAGGTGTTCGAGAAGCCGGCATCGTCGTTGGGCGTGCCGTCGCAAGCCAGCGTACCGGTGATATAGATGGTACCGCCCTCGATGAAGAGTGGCAGCGGAGTCATGTCTGTTTCAAGGCGCTGATACCACACTTCGCCGCCATTGACCTGACCGTTCAGCTTGTAAGCCACCTCACCAGAGACGAGCTGATCGAGCGTGATGACCTCGCCCTGCGTGTTGACATTCTCGTATTCCAGATAGAAGGTGTTGGGCAGCGTGTTCTTGTTGCGTGCGATAGCAGCCGTATTGCCAGCCACTGTGAAATCGGCGGCCACTACGCAGTTCTCTATCGTCACGTTCTCGCCCCCATTGGCATAGCCGAGGATACCACCGTTGCCGTCGGCAGCGGGTGTGTTGATGATGCCGTAGAAGGCACAGTTGCGGATGGTTCCGTTGTCGTGCATGTAGGCACCGATACCTCCGGCTGTAGCGTCGCCACCTGAGTCGCGGAGCAGCTCGACGTAGCTGACGCAGTTTTCCACCACGGTAGCACCACGCGAACCAGCAAAGATACCACCCGAGCAAGAGTTGTTCTCGTTCTTGACCGTACCCTCGGTGATAAGGTTCTTGACGGTTGCACCGTTCAGATAGCGGAAGAGCGCCGCATTCTTCTGTTCGGTCTCGTAGGCAACCTTCACACGGTGGCCCTGTCCGTCGAACGTTCCTTTGAAGGCCAAGTCGTTGTCGCCGTCGCCAATCATCACGTTGAGTGTACTGAAATCAATGTCAGCAGTCAGTGTGACATTAGCACTGTGGTCTACCTTATTAATATATACAGCCACCCAGTTGAGTTCCTTCTCGTTGGCAACGAAGAAGGTGCCGTCGACAAGCTCCATGAAATCGGGCTGCATCTCATCGCAGACGGCGCAGAAACCCCAGTCGTTCCACTGGTGTTCGTCGACGGTGTTGCCCTCGGTGTTGCTGAAGGAGAGTTCGCTACCCTCCTTGGGCGTGATACCGTCGCACTGCAGTTCGCCATTAGCGTAGACGATAGCCGTACCGAAGGGATAAGGATGTTCGTCTGTTCCAATGAGCTGATACCAAGAGACGTTCTCGCTCTTGTTTCCATTCAAGATATAAGCCAACTGTCCGCTGTCAAGCCAACTGTTGTCATAATTGGCAAGAACGGTTTCACTGACTCCGTTGTTCTCGCTGTTCAGATCGTATGTGTTTACGAATTGGCTTGAGTTGATACCACGTCCGAGGCTGTTCTGCCCTTCCTGACCCGTCACTTTACCAGTATTCCATGAGTTCTCAACCTTAGCACTGCCATTATTGCCGAACCAGCCGCTGAACACAGCGCTTTCTCTTCCGGCAGTGATGTTGCCCGTGTTGTAGCAATTCTTAATCTGGATAGCAATACCACCATAGTTGCAACCAACGAAGGCAGCTGCGTTGGGACCAGTACCCGTGACGTTACACTCTACGCCAACGTTCTCGATGGCCAGCGTGCCGCTGCCATTGCAGCAACCGATAAGGGCTGCCGTGCAGTCGCCGCTATTGATGTTGCAGCTTGCATCGAGGATGAGGTTCTTGACAATAGCATTTGAGCAGACGCTAAATAAGCCCAGTTCCTTTGTTGTGCCGCTGATGGTCATATTCTTCACGCGGAAGTTCTGACCGTCAAACGTGCCGTGATAGCGGTTGGCATCGTTACCGATAGAGATAAAGGCGTAGTCGCTCAGGTCGAGGTCTTGCGTCAGCTTGGCATTGGCATCAGCATGGCCATTATTTACATATACCATAAACCAGTTGTACTCATACTTGTTGCTGATGAGATAATAACCATCCTCCATAGTGAGGAAGTCGGGCTGCATCTCATTGCAATTGGTACAGAAGCCCCACTCGTTCCACGTGTGTGGGTCGCGCTCGGAAGCATTCGTATTGGCATAGATCACTTCAACGCCTTCCTTGGGCGTTCCGTCGCAGTTAATCTGTCCGTTAGCATAGACGATGGCACCCTCTTTCTCGAACGGCATCGGCATGTCGTCGGTGCCGATAAGCTGATACCATGCGGGAGTGGCGCTCTGTCGTCCGTTGAGAAGATAGCAGAGTTCGCCCGAAGCGGCCTGGGCCTCAGTGGCCTGGATGGCACCCTTGTCGTTCTTGTAGCCGTCGAGACTGCCGATATAGTAGCAATTCTCGACATTGCCGTTGTTGCGACAGATGATGTCGTTGTTGCTCAGGCGCAACACGTTGAAGCCGTTAGCATTGACCAGACAGTTGCGGATGATGTTGTTGTTGGCATTGTTGTTGGTCCATCCTACGATACCGCCGCAGCCCTCACGGTTGGGAGCGTTGATGGTGCCGAGGAAGGCACAGTTCTCGATGGTGTTGGCACCATTGACATCCTCGAAGCTGCCGCAAATGCCGCCGTGGGTAGCATCGCCACCGTTTGTGTCGGTGATGGTGACATAGCTGACGCAGTTCTGGATGAGAGCGCCGCTTTGCCACAGTCCGCCAACGAGTCCGGCGGCCAGTTTCGACGAGGTATTGATAGTTCCCTCGACGATGAGGTTCTTGATGGTTGCACCGTTGATACGGCGGAAGGGAGCCACGCGCTCTTCGTTGAGATCGTAGCTGATGGTCAGCTTATGATACTGGCCGTCGAAAGTGCCGCGGAACGGTTTTCCGCTACCGTTGATGCCGACCATCGTATTGCCTTCAACGGTAATGTCGGCCGTCAGTACGGCATTGAGCCGCTGGTCGGACCCTTCGTTATGAAGTGTGCAGAACTCAGCCCAGTCTTGCGCCGAGCCTATCTGGTACACTCCGTCGACAGGCTCGATGGCCATCGCATTGGCTGCTATGAAGCAGCAGAATGCCCAAAGTAATGTTCTTTTCATAATTGTTTTGTTTTTTAATTTAGGAGTTCAGGAGTAAAGGAGTACAGGAGTTCAGACATTAGTGAAGGACTCCTTGCAGTTGTTTATCAGAGTTGTTTCAGGCGGAGGGTGGCCTTCGTGCCTTGTTGCCAGGGCGAGAAGACGGTACGGCCGCGACGGTCGGTATAAGCAATGCGCAGACAGCGTGCGTCGCATCCCTGATAAGCACCCTCGATGCGGGCGAGGCTGACCGTCAGGAGCTTCTTTTCCAAGCGTGCATCAAAACGTGTCAGGCTGTAGTCGCCACGTCGATAGGCGAAGCCGTCGCCGGCATCTTCGTAGAGTGTGCCTGTAGCCTGCTGCATCTCGTCGAGACAGACGAAGAGCGTCAGCGAGTCGGTGCGCAGCTGCTCGGTGCTTTGGGCAAGGTTGGCAACAGGTACCACCGTGCCAGGGCGTTGCAACAGCTGCGCCTGGATGTCGTTCTTCCGGACGCTGCTGTTCATCGACGAGAGGTCGAGCTTGCGCCAGTCGCCCTTGGGCATGGCTGTCTGACCGGCCCAGTTGGGGATGACCATGACGTCGCCGCCCAAGAGGAACGCACGGTCTTCACCTCGCAGCCGAAGATCCTTGGCATCGGCCATGAAGAGAGGGCGCATCACGGGCATGCCCGTCAGCGATGCTTCGCGGAAAGCGGTGTAGATGTAAGGCATGAGCAGATAGCGACGCTCGATGGCCGTGCGGCATGTGTTAAGCGTCTGCTCGTCGAAAGCCCAGGGTTCCTGGTCGCGCGTACCTTTTATATTATGGTTGCGCACAAAGGGGAAATAGACACCCTGTGCTGTCCACTGTGCCACCAGTTCGGCGGTGGCATTCTCGCAGAAGCCGCCGATGTCGGGTCCGCTGAAAGGTTGTCCCGACAGTCCGAGCGTCAGCGACATGGGGATGCTCAGTTCCATCTGGGCAGCCGACGAGAGGTTGTCGCCGGTCCAGGTTGCGGCATAGCGCTGACCACCGAGGAAGTTGGATCGCGAGAGGATGAACGGCCGCTTCTGCGGATTGGCCAGGAGCAGTCCGTCGCGACTGGCACGCACCATGTTCAGTCCGTAGACGTTGTGGTAGCGGAGATGGGAGTTTGGGTGATGGGTGTTGGTTGATGGGTGTTGAAGGTTAGCATCATCAGCCGGCACCTTACGCCCAGCACCCAAGCCATGTTGGTTGTCTTCGGGCATAGAACCGAAGGTGCCACTGAACACCGACGGCTCGTTCATATCGTTCCATACACCGTCGATGCCCGTGGCCATGTAGTCTTTGTAGAGGGTTGCCCACCATGTACGCACCTCGGGGCGCGTAAAGTCGGGGAAGTGGCAGGGTCCGGGCCATACCACGCCTTCGTAGTTGTTGCCGTTGCGGTCTTTCACCCAATAGTCGCCAGCCGTTCCTTGGTCGTCGACAAAGTAGCCGGGCTCTACCTTCACACCCGGGTCGATCATGTAGACAGCCTTGAAGTCGCGCTCATGGAGATAGTCGTTGAGACCCTTCGGGTCGGGAAACTCCTCGGGTGAGAAGGTGAAGATCTTGTAGTGGTCCATATAGTCGATATCCATCCAGATGACATCCGACGGAATCTTATGGCCGCGCAACAGGTTGGCCACTTCCTTGACACGTGTATCGGGCTGGTAGCTGAACTTACACTGCTGGTAGCCAAGCGCCCAAAGCGGCGGCAGCTCCATGTGGCCCGTCAGGTCGGCCAGCGCCTGCATGAGCTGCTGAGGCGTGTCGCGCTCGATGACGACGATGCGGAAGGCTGGTCCGTCGCTCTCGAAGACGATGTCGTCGCCGGTGGTGATGCGTTGCCGCCATGTATTATCGGCTATAATGCCGAAAGCGGTACCGTCGGGGCGAAGTCCCATCACCCAGGGATGACTCTGATAGAGATGGGTTCCGCCGTCGACGCCATAGGCCGGTGTGTCGATATTCCACAGACTGATCTGCTTGCCATTGCGGCGCAACGTTCCAGTGACTTCGCCCGTGCCGTAGAGGTCGACCTGGCCACCAACATGGATGGTGGCGACAGACTTGCCGTCGCGCTCAGAGAACGTAGGGCGCAACGTCCATGATGCGGGCAACGGATTGATGGCCGTCGGTTCCTCGACAAAGATGGGCGAAGGTTGGTGCATCGTGGCATCGTAATTCTTCGGATAGAAAATGGCCACACGGTCGTTGGAGACGAAAGATGCCTGAGCCATCGCACAAGAGGCGATGGCCAGGCACAATATAGATAGACAGTTTTTCTTCATCATCTGCTTGCTGTTGAAGGGAGAAGGGATCTCCCCAGTTTGCAAAACTTACTTCAGAATGACGGTGCGAGTTGTTCCGTCGGACAGGCGAACAATCTGAACGCCCTTCTGCTCACCACTGATGCGGCGGCCCTGCAGGTCGAAGACTGTTGCCGAGTTGGCGAGTTGACGAACTGTCGAGTTGATACACTCAATAGCTGTAGCGCTGCTCGAGTTGACATACTGTCCGTTCTGATAGACAACGCGGAGGTGCGACTTATCGAGCACGGGATGCTCATCCTCGCCAAGGGTCTGGTAGAAGATGGTCTTGCCGGCACCCTGATTGATGTCGTAGCAGAGCTTGCCGCTGGATACGTCTTCGAAGGATACCTCGAACACCTGTACACCGCCAGCCTCGAAGCAGTTCTCGATGATGCCGGCATTGCCGTTGTAGCGAGCGAAGGTTCGTGTGCCGTCGACAGCCTCAGGAGCCACGATGCCCGTATTGTAGCAGTTGCGCACCTCGAAGCGGTCGCCGAGCCATCCTGAGATACCACCGCACTCACGCTGACCTACGATGTCGCCCGTGTTGTAGCAGTTGATGATGCGTACATAAGCCTCGCTCAGGTCGTTCACGCCAAGGATACCAGCACCGTTGGCGCCATCGGCACCGACGTTGACCATTGCCTCGTTGCCGCAATTCTCGATAGTGAGCGTTCCGCGTCCGATGACGGTTCCTACGATACCTGCCGAATAGCCTGTAGAGTAGATTTCGCAAGAGTTGTCGACAACGACATTCTTGATGGTAGCACCGCTGGCAAGGGCGATGAGACCCTTATTGCCATCCTGAGCGTCGATAATCATGTTCTTGATGTGGAAGCCGTGACCGTCGAAGGTTCCCATATACGGGCGCTTGACATCTTCCCAGTTCTCCTCGTCGATCTGCTGAGAGAAGCGTGTGCCGATACCTGCATATTCGATGCCGCTAAGATCGATGTCGTTGGCCAGGTCGATGATGATGTTGCCGTCAATCTGGCCGTTGTTGATTTCATCAGCCAAAGCCTTCAGCTGCTGACCCGTGCGGATGATACGCGCACCGCAGACGGTACAAACATCGTTGACATAGTTGTGGGGCTGCTGTGTAGCCGACGACTTGGTGTTCGAATAGGTGACATTGTCGCTCAACGTACCGTCGCAGTTGATGGAACCATTGGCATAGACCACGCCGTGCGACTCGAAGGGGAAAGGATGACTGTCGGAGCCGATGTCCTGGCGCCATGCACCTTCGGTGGCACCCGAGCAGAGCAGATAGCAGAGTTCGCCAGAGGCAACAGCAGCCTCGCTCACCATCGTAGCATTGTCTTCCCACAGGTCGACGATGTTGTCGGTGTAGTAGCAGTTCACGATGTCGCGAACATTACGTGCAAAGATAGTAGAGTTGCCCGTCATGCTGAGCAGAGTCGGTGCAACGAAGCAGTTCTCGATCATGGCGTCGGTGTAGCTGTGCGAATAGCCGATGATGGCTGCTGTTCCCTCACAGTCGGGAGCATTGATGCTACCGATGAAGGCGCAGTTGCTGTAAGTGGGATTCTCGTGCGAGACAGCCACGATACCGCCGTGGGTGGCATCGCCGGGATAAGTGCCAGCGATATTGACATCGACGATGACGTTCTGTATCTTCGTAGCACCGCGGGTGACGAAGGCCAGACCGGCAGCAAAGCGCTGGTTGGTGTCGATGTTGCCTTCTACGATGAGGTTGCGGATGGTAGCATCGCGCACCACTTTGAAGAGAGCCACGCCGTCGTAGGAAGCATAGTAGTTGACCGTCACGGTGTGCTCGTCGCCATCGAAGATGCCCTCGAAGGCAAGCGATGCGTTCTCGTCGGTGGTATAGGCGTCGCCACCAATCATGACATCCATGCCGGTGTAGCTGCTGAAGTCGATGTCGCTCGTCAGACGGGCGTTCACTTTCGGATGGCCGTGATTGACGAGGGCTGCAAACCAGTTGAGCTCATCGGCCGAGCTGATTTCATAGAAGCCGTCGTAAGGCGTGAGGTAACCGGCATCAACATCGCCGCAGTTGGAGCAGACACCATTATTGAAGGAGTGCGGGTCGCGGTTCGACTCATTGCTGTTCGAGAAGGTCAGGTCGCCGCCTTTCGACGTGCCGTCGCAATAGAGGTCGCCAACGGCATAAACCGTACCATGGGAAGAGAAGGGAACGGGATGCATATCAACACCCAGCTCCTGGAACCATACGACATCATCCGACTGGTTACCGTTGATTTGGTAGCACACGGCACCACAGCTCAGGTCGTACTCGTCTTCGCTGATCAGCGTTCCCTGATTGCCATAGGTGTCGAAGTTGTTCGAACCCTTTCCGTTGCCATTACGCCAGAGCGAGTTGCTGCCATCCATACCGATGACCCAACCGGCATTGTAGCAGTTCTGGATGACGCTGCCCGTGTTGCCAACCCATCCGCAGAGGGCAGCACTCTCACGGCCACCGCTGATACCACCCGTATTGAAGCAGTTGATCATGCGGATGCCACAGCCGCCGTCCATGCTCACGCCGCAGATACCGGCAGCATTCTCCTCGACAGCTCCTACAGAGCCTTCGTTACCGCAGTTCTCGAAGGTGACGGTACCATTGCCATTCGTTCCACCAGCGATACCGCCCACGAAGCGCAAACCGCTGACAAAGCTAAAGTCGTCGACGATCACATTCTTGATGTAGGCACCGTCAGTCAATACACCAAAGAGTCCGACGTACTCCTGCTCAGGCAGGTCGACGGTGAGCTCACGAATGAAGTGCTGCTGTCCGTCAAACGTTCCCGAATAAGGGCTGCTCACGCTACCAATAGGCAGGTGGCTGACGCCAGCCATGTTGATATCGGCGGTCAAAGCACCGTCGATGTTGCCATTACCACTTGCTACCATGTTGGAGAATTCCTCCAAATCCTGGGCATTGTTAATCTGGTAGACACCGTCTACCTGGCTCAGGGCTGAAGCCTGGCCATAGCCCAACCAACACATCAAGATGGTGAGGGCTGTCAAAAGTAATTGTCTGTTCATGATTCTATATCGTTTAATTAAGTGATGTCAATGTTTTCGAAGTTTCGATATGACGAAGTTTTGAAACAGTCGATTTCTATCTCAACGAAATCTCAATCTGACTGTCGCAAGAGGTCGTAGGGACATAGACCGTCAGAAGCTTTGTCGTCTCGTTGTAGTTCCAGCAGCCATTGGCAATGGTTTTTCCATTGATGCTGACAGCCGACGGACGCTCCGCCTTCAGGAACTCTACGGTGTATGCACGAGCCTCGGGCATGCCCGGGAATGAACCCTGCCGCGGTTCGATGACCAACTGTCCTTCTGCCTCATGAATGATGCGCGTCGTGGTGAAGGCCCCCGTCTTGTATCCCTCAGTGTCGCCTTCGTCCTCATAGAGAGAAGTCTCACCATTGGCACCCGGCACTACCTTTAGGATAAGGCGATCAGGACGGTTGACAAGGTTCAGCATCGGCGGATTGTTGACGATGACGGAGCCGGCACGCAGGAAGTAGGGTATCTCATCCTGAGCATAGCGGTCGGTATGGACGGCATTGCCGTCGAGCAGCTTGTTGCGGCACACATCGTACCAACACCCTTCGGGCAGCCATGTGGTGCGGTTGGCCTTGCCGTCGATGCCAGAGGCTGTCACCACGGGAGCTACAAGGATGTCGCTGCCAAAGAGGTACTCATCCTCAAAGCGATAGGCATTGTTCTCTTCCGGCCATTCGTAGTAGAGCGGACGACAGAGGGAGATACCTGTGTCGTAAGCTTCGCGGCATGCATTATAGATATAGGGCATCAGGGCATAGCGCAGCTGCACAGTCTGCAGGAGCAGGGGGAAATTCTCATACTTCCAGATGCGGCGCTCGATACCAGGCCAGTTGGTGGCATGGGTACGGAAGATGGGTGTGAACACGCCAAACTGCATCCAGCGCAGATAGAGTTCGGGATCGTTGCCGTCTTTCTGCTGATGGCCGCCAAGGTCGTGTCCCCAATAGCCGAAACACACATTGGAGGCTGTAGCTGTAAAATAAGGCTGCCAGGCCAGAGTGGGGAAGTTGGTGAACGAGTCGCCCGAGAAGCCGATGGGATAGCGATGACTGCCCAGTCCGCCCCAGCGGTGGAAGATAAGGGGTCGGCGGTCGGTGCGGTTCAGTCGCATATCGTTGTAGAAGACATGGTTGCACCAGAAAGTCTCGCCCAGTCCTTCGACATACTTGCTCGTCAGGTTCTGCTGCCAGTCGATCCACCAGAAGTCAACACCCTGTGCCTCGCGTGCGCGCAGGATTCTATTAAACATAGTATGATAGAAACGCTTATCGCTCAGGTTCCAGGGTACCACCTTTGTCGAGGCATCCATGCCCATATCGTCTCGCACCTCAGCAAAGAAGTCTTCATCGGCGTCGACACCGTCGGCGGGATGGAGGTTGAGGGCCACGCGCAGTCCGTTGTCGTGCATAAACCGGATGAGTCCCTCCGGATCGGGAATGGCCGTGCGGTCCCATGTCCAGCCGGTCCAACCTTCTGTGTGCCAGTCCATGTCGAAAATCATCACGTCCATCGGAATCTGGTTGCGCTTCACGTCGTTGACAATCTGCATAAACTCGTCGGAGGTGTAGCGCTGATACTTACTGTACCAATAACCCAGCACGAATAGAGGCGGCATAGGCTGACGGCCTGCCACACGGACGAAGTCGCCCAGGGCTTTCTTATATTGATGACCATAGCCAAGGAAATACCAGTCGATGGCATCCTTATCGGCGGGTTCGGCCACCCATTCGATACCGTCGGCATTGCCTTCGAAGGCGAAGGTCGTGCTACCATCACCGCGCTTGGTACGTGGCGATTCGTCGATGATGCTCCATCCGGCGCGCGAGAGGATGCCGTTCTCCAGTTCGGCGCGCTTGTTGTCACCCTGCTGACCGTCGAGCGTACGTGTCGTGCCCTTCAGGTTCAAAGCGTCATCCTTGCCAGGATGCCACGTAACGTTGTTGCCGTTCAGGGTGAAGTCGATACGCAGCACCTCGTCGTTGGGCTCATGGGAAATCTTGCCACCCAGCTTGTAGCGCAGCTTCAGTGCGCTGGTGGTGATATAGAGGTAGCCCCCCCGCTGTTCGGTCTTGAACTTCGGCACGGGCAGCCTCCTGTTGACGATGGCGAAGGTGGCACGGTCTTCAAACTGTTTGCGCTCGCTATATTCGATGCGAATCATCTCGGGTGTGAGAATGGTGAAGCGAGCATTGCCTTTCTGCACGATGGCAGCACGGTCGGCTACGGGGTTGAGCTGTTCGGCAGCCCAACAAGTGGAGACGAATGTCAACCAGGTTAAGACAAAGATTATTTTTTTCATCATATTGCTTGTTTTTAGCTTGAAAAGATGCTGCAAATTTACGCGTTATTATCTATACAGCTGTAAAAACAAGCAAATGTATAACCTGTATAGGGTTACACAAAACAAGAAACCGCTGACAGTCAGCCATTTAAAGCCTCATCTGCCAGCGGTTTGTATCAATTAAATATTCGCTTTATATCTCCATGATGAGCCGTTCGAACTGCTCGTTTTCGGCTGTCGAACGATTCTTGATGCGTGTCTTATAGGTGTTCACCGTATGCACACTATAGTTGAGGAAGTTGGCAATGCGTTCGCTGTCGGTGATGCCCAGGCGTATCAGGGCGAAGATGCGCATCTCGTTGGTGAGCGACTCGTCGTCTGGTGGCAACTTACGGTCTTCCTCTGCGAAGAGGGCGTTGTAGCGCTCCACGAAGTGGGGGAAGAGTTTCAAGAATGTGGCGTCGAACGAAGCATACATTCCTTCGCGCTCGGTATTGAGGGCAGACTGCCGCAACGTGTAGCGCAAGTCGTCGTACTGGCGGGTGGTTATCTTCCGGTCGATGGCCTGGTAGGTCTTCTCAAGCTTGGCAATAAACTCGGCATTTGCGTAGAACGAACGTCCGATATAGGCCGTCTTGATCTTGTCGGCCTCCGTCAGCTGCTGGTTTAACGTCTTCAGCTGTGTATTGGCCTCCTCCAAGTGGTCGTTCATCTCCTTCAGCTGAGTGTTGGCATCGGCGAGCTGACCGTTCGACTGTTCGAGCTGCTTCACCTGCGCATCAATCAGGCTGTGCGCCTCAACGAGCTTGCGGTTACGCTTCCTGATGGCAAAATAGCTGATGAGGATGACGGCCAACAACCCGACGAAGAGACATCCTGCTGCCATCAGCCAGTTGCGCTCGCGCTGCAAAGCCTCGTAGCGGCCTTGCTCGATGATGGGCAGAATCTCGCTGATTTCCACCTTACGCACCCTGGCATTATAGAAGCTGACATCCTCCAGGGCTTGATGCACATAATGGGAGGCGCGCTCATGGTCGCCCTGCTTGTAGACCAGGCGCGAGAGGTGATAGAGCGCTGTTATCTCGCGCGTGGCCGTCTCGTTGTCACAGATGGCCGATTCGGCAAAGGCATCGATGGCTTTTTCCTCATTGTTCAGGGCGAGGTAAGCCCAAGCCATCTCAGCGCAAGCCATGGCTCGCTCGTGCTTCGTGACATCGGGCATGGCGAGCATGTTGTTGAAACACTCCAGAGCCTCCTTGTGCTTGTGAATGCGCATAAACATGGAGCCGCGGTATTTATACCACTTCGACGACTTCTCTGGCGTTATTCTGATGAGCGAGTCCTGGAAAGCCATCGCCTTGGTGATATACTTCTGATAATAGGTAACGTCGTGCGCGAAATCGGCCATCGACCGCCATAGGAGAACACTTCGCTCGAAATAGTCGTGACGCAATGTTGGCGGCAACGTGGCATACTGGATACTGTCCAACTGCGAATAGGCTTCGTTCAGCAATCCTCCGGAAGCGAGACAAAACACCAATGCCAGCCGGGAACGGTCGAGACGCTCACGGTCGTTCATGCGGAAAGCCAGCACTTTACACTTCTGAGCATAGGCAACAGCCGAATCGTAGCAGTAGCTCTTGTAGTCGTCGAACAAGGCATAGAGAGCCTCGTAACGATCTTCATCGGTCAGAGCTGCAGCAACCTTCTTCCGGTCTTCGCCGATACGGTCTTGCTTCTCCTTCTCGTAGACATCACGCTTTCGCAGACTTTCGTCCAAACGCTCCATCCATGAGCTCTGGGCTTTACACACAGCCGTACTGCTGAGTACGCCCAACAATATGATGCATAATTTTAGATAAACTCTCATTCGAATCAGTTTTTGTCGCTAATAATGCCACAAATATACGAAAAATATTACTATAATGTAACAAAAAGGTCAACAATTTAAGAATTATTTACAACTATTAATTTCCATCCACACTTCATCCAAACAAGAAAGAGGACGCCATCTGACGCCCTCTTCTTGTACTTGATTATCGAAAAAAACTTAGAAATAGTAGGCCAGCCCTACCTGCCAGTTGTTGGTCTTGGCGTGGAACACCTTGTCCGTAGTGTCGCGGAGGCGGGCATCGCTGGTATTGCCGATAGGGATGTTGTAGCGGGCAGACACCTCGATGTGACTGATAGTGACTCCTCCGCCGACATTGACGCTGAAGAACGAATCCTTGAATCGCCAGTCGTTAACATTGTCGAGGTCTACCTCCTTGTCGCCAAGGTTGAAGGCTATCTGCGGTCCGGCAGCGAGGAAAATGTTGGCCATGTTGCCCAGTCCGATGCTGTAGCGCACGTTCAGGGGGATGTCGACAGTGTTCTGCTTGACGGTCTCTTCGGCCAGCTTGCTCTCCTTGTGGTTGTAGAGGGCTGAAAGGTCGACACCCAGTCCTACTACGGGCAGCGAAAACTTCACCGTCGGGCCGACAAAGAAGCCGACACGATTTTCCGAATTGAGGTCGGTATTCTTCAGCGTGAACTCCGTGAGGTTGACACCACCACGCAGTCCGAAGCGAATCTTACTGCCTTCCTGCGCTGAGGCTGTGAATGCTATCAAGGCCAACAGCGATATGATAACATACTTTTTCATAACTAATATTTTTTGATGGTTGATGATGCTTAGTGACGCTGACGGCGTACCGAGACGCGTGCCGAGCCGCTCGACGATGAGCGTGGTGAGGAAGAACGCTTCGAGCGCACCTTCGGCTCGCGGGCTGCCTTCTGCTCTTTTTCGGCCGGTTTCTCGTCGACATCGCCCGAACCGCTGCGGCGGTTGCGCACACTGCGCTTTTTCTTCACCTTGACATTGGCCTGGGCGTTGGCAATGCTGTCGAGCGAGTCTTTCTTTTCCTGATCGCCCCAGACGGTCTTCTCGAAAGCCATCAGCTCGTCTTCTATCTTCTTCTGTTCGGCCTTCATGATGGAGTCGTTGCCGTTGGCCACCTGAGCCAGCGTCTGTCCGAGCAGGTTGTTGGTCTTGTAAATCTTGCCCTTGTACATATTCTTCGTGAAGAAGTCGTCGGCCGACATCGTAGCAGCATTGTTCTTGTCGCTTGTCATCAGGACAAACTTACCGAGGTAGGGAGCCAGGTCGTCGTACTTCACCCAGAAGAGGGGATATTTCGAAGTGCCGTCGCCGAAGTCGTCCTCACGGTTTAATACCGGACAGAGCGCAACGACCTTACGGTGGAAGGCAGCGTTGGCCTGATCGTAGTAGGCACTCTCCTTCAGATAGTAGCTCTTCACCTCAGCCGAAGGATAGTCGCTGGGATCGATGCGCATGCGACCCTCGTCGTTCACCTCATAGTAGATATGATAGTTGTCGAGGATGGTCTTTCCCTTGATGCGCGCCTTGGGTTCGAACGACTCGCTGTCGCTGACGGGCGAATATTCGTAGGCGGGTACTCTCCCTGACAGTACAAGCTGGAACATATAGACGAAGAGGTTCACCTGCGAGCCGATGGCCTCCTTGGGATAGTAGAGTCCGGCATTCTCCGCCTCGCTGAGATCCACCTCGCGATAGATGTCGCGTCGCCACACGACGTCCTCCGACATCGCCTGTGCCACAGGGAAGGATATCTGTGCGCGAGTGGTCATGTTGTCGGCGTTCGACTTCTGTTGTTGCTGTTTCTTCTGCTGCTCCTGTCGGCGTGCAGCGGGCTGTGCCACCACCGAAAGGGTGACACAGGCCAAGACTGCTATGATTGTTACTCTTTTCATTCTTCTGGGATGATTGGGATTTACTGGGATTTATTGGGATGATTGAGAACTTACTTCACGATGACCTCCATTGCTCCAGGCAGGGTGCGGGCGATACCGTCAGGTCCGACAGCCTGCACGTGGGTGATGTAGAAACGCTTGTTGCGGGCCAGCTTGCGGAAGGTGTCCTTCTGCCGCTCGTTGAAGGACGAGCCCTGGCTCACATAAGGCACGGCATTACCCATGTTGTCGTAGAAGACAGCCTCGAAACCCGTCACGCGGAACTCGATGTCAAGCAGTCCGTCGTCGATGGCGGCATGCAGGTTGCTGAGCGACATGAGCTGTGCTTTCTGTAAGCCACCGCCCCTGAAGCGGTTGTCGCCCACGACGAGATAAGGTGTCGGGTCGGGCAGTTTGCGCACCTTGAACGTCACAGGAGCCATCGTACGGGTGGTTCCCTTGTCGTTGACGGTGACGGTGAACGTCACGTCCTTACCCACCGATGATGGTACGGCAACATAATGGCCGTCGCCCTTCGCTGTGAGCGTTCCGCCACTCATGCTGACGTTGACGGCATTGGCCGGCACACCGCCCACGCTGACGGTCATCGGGTTCTGATAGCCGGCATAGAGCACGTTCATCAGGTCGGCAGCCACCGTAGCGGTGTTGGGAGCCGGAATGACGCTGTATTTCTGAAGGAAGTCGCGACGGATGGTCTCGCCGGCAGCGTTCTTCGTGAGCAGGTAGCCTCCAAAAGAGTGCTCTCCTACCCCACTGGCCGTGAAGGCATAGCGCCCGTTGCTGGTATTGATGCGCGTGCCACCCACATAGATTTCGGGCTGCTGAGTGGTATCGACGGCAGCCATGACGATGTTGGCCGTGAACTGCTCGCCGGGATAGAGTACCGTCTTCTCTGGGATGACAAAGGCATCGAGCTTGTTCACACGGATATCCTTCACGTCGACATTCGCCACCAGCGAGTGCAACACCTCGCCCTCGGCATAGCGCACGTCGCTCTGCAGCTTGGAGAGCAGCGTGACAGCCGCTGCCACGGGCATTCCCTCGAACATAGCCTCCTGCCAGTTCTTGCCCAGCCCTTTCGACTTCTGGGGTATCTCCGTGGTGAGATTGTTGCGGATGAGATCCTGCTGGCGCTTCTCGGGCACCATCTTCAGGATGCGCTCACGGAACGAGTTGATGGCATTGTAGAGCTGCTGACCGCGACCGCGACCTGGAGCGAGCATCACCTGCGAGGCAGCCTCGAGGTCTTCCTTGTTGACGATATTGTGTACATCCCCGTTCTTGCCGTCGGCCTCGCGGACGATAGCCTCTTTCAGCTCCTGGGCGAAATTGTAGAGCGAGTCGCTCATACGCTTCACCGCCGTGGCCTTGTCGAACCATTGCTTCACCTTCTCGGGGTTCTGTTTCATCATCTCCTCGAAGTCGGTATAGATGGCCTTGTTCTCTTTGGTCGAGTTGGCCGTAGTGCGGCCGAGGCTCTCCTCAACAATAGAGAAGCCCTCGAGCACCTCCGTAGAGACGTTCAGAGCCAGCATAGCCATCAGCACGACATACATCAGGTTGATCATCTTCTGGCGCGGCGAAACGGGTCTTTTCTTGATTGCCATAGAGTTTTTTTATTTTCGATTTTGTCGATTTTGTCGGAATTCCGGTATTACGGTATTCCGTTTTTCCGTTATTTCGATGTTACGATGATAAGATTGCAAATTATGGCTGCGGCTGAGCGGCAGCTGCAGCACCAGGCATGTTGACCGTCATGGCCTCGATCATGCGGGTATAGATGCGGTTGAGCTCTTCTATCTGCGAGGCCATACGCTTCATCTGGGCATTGATCTCGTCGGTAGTGCCAATCTGCGAGCTGGCTGTCTTGAGCTGCATCTCGTAAATCTTGCAGATACCGGTGAGCGTACGGTTGAGGTTCTCCATCTCCTCCGAGTCGGTAGTGAGGCGACGGCTCTGTTCCGAAACCTTCTCCAGCACCTCGGTGAGCTCCTTGAGCTGTTCGACATAGCCATTGGTAGCCTCGGTCATCTCCTCCGAAATGCTCTTCGAAGCAAGCATCTCCGTATCGAGGACAGCAGCGGCATTCGGGTCGACGACACCGCCGATGACACCACCGCCAATCACGCCGCCTCCGACAACGCCACCGCCACCGATGGCTCCTCCGTTGACAACGACGCCGGAGCTCTCGCCCACAGCACCGGTAGCAATACCAGTGCCACCACCACCGCCGATGATGATGGTGCCGCCACCAGCTGTGCCAGCGCCTTGCTGCACGACGACGGGATTGCCCTCTTCGTCAAGCTCTGTTTCTGTCGTCTCGCCATCTTCCTCTTGCTCTCGCAGATGCGTGGGCAGGTCCATGCCGTCGGCAGTCTTGTCGAACGGACGGTCGAAGGCCGAGATAAAGAACACGAACACCTCCGTACCCATTCCGAGGAAGAGGAAGAAGTTGGCTCCCGGCAGGTGGGTCAGCTTGAAGAGCGTACCCAAGATCACGATACTGGCGCCCCACGAGTAGGCGTAGTTAAGGAACGTCTGTCCGGGGACGCTGTCCATCCACTTCTGCAGACGATAAACGATATTGAATTTGCTGTATCGGGTCATTATGATTTACGATTTGACGATTTTCTATTTACGATTGATTCGACTGTTGAGTCATTGACATTTTTACGATTGACGGGTGCGAGGCTTGTTCAGTGGGCTGTAGTGATACTGAAGTTTCGCTTCGTCTCACGCATGGTCTTTATCTTCACTTTTTTTTTCCGCTCTTCTTCTGCTTATCGCTCGACGAGCTGGCTAACGAGCGCACACAGCGGAAACCGATGTAGCAGCGCGGCTGGTTCTGGTATTCCCACGTGCGCCATGCCGAGCGGATATAGCTCTCGGGATCTTTCCACGATCCGCCCCTGACGCTCTTCTTCTTCAGGCGGTACGGGTCTTCCTTTGCTGCCTTGTAGTCGAGCTGCGGGTTGATGTCGTTCATCGCATCCACACCGGCCTCGGTATAGATGGTACTGGTCCATTCGGCCACGTTGCCGGCCATGTCGCACAGTCCGTTGGTATTGGTGCCATAGATGCCCACCTTGCTGGTGATGAGGTTGCCGTCCTTGGTATAGTTGCCGCGGTCGGGCTTGAAGTTGGCGTAGAAACACCCATCTTCACTTTTCGTATCGCCTTGGTTCTCCCACGGGAACTCCGTTCCGTCCTTACCGCGTGCGGCATACTCCCACTCGGCCTCTGTCGGCAGACGGTAGCGCTGCACATAGCGAGCCTGGTCGCCCAGTCCCTTCAGCAGATAGTCGGTGCGCCAAGCACAGAAGGCATTGGCCTGCTCCCAGCTGACACCCACCACGGGATAGTCGTTGTAGGCGGGGTTGGAGAAGTAGTAGCGCATGTAGCCCTCGTTCTCCGAGTTCTTGAAGTCGTTCACCCAGCAGGTAGTGTCGGGATAGATATTGACGATGTAGGTATTGAGGAAGTCCCACGGTCCGGTCAGCGGACGCTCGATGGTCTCGCGTACGATACGTCCCTCGTCGTCGATATAGGCTGTGTCTTTCGAGATCATCACCACCTCGTTGGGGTCGACGACATGGTCGGTGTTGAGGTCGCGCTCCTCGGGAACCAAGCGGTTGCGGCGCAAGGCTGCCGTGGTATAGTCGTAGATCTCGTAGCGATAGTTCATCTGGCTGGCATCGAGCATCTTCTCGCCCGTGACGGGATTGGTCACGTAGAGGCTCTCTATGGCACGCTGCTCGTCCTCGTTGGGCTTGCGCGGCAACGACTTCTTCCAGTTGAGGTGGGGCGTTACGGGGTCGCCGTTCTTATCCTCCGTGATCATATACGTCTCGTCGCCGCCATACGACGGGTCGGCCAGACGTGTGCGGAGGATGCTGTCGCGCACCCACATCACGAACTGCTTATACTTCGAGTTGGTCACCTCCGTCTCGTCCATCCAGAAGCCGTCGACAGAGATGTCCTTCACCGGTGTCTGCTTACCCCAGAGCGAGTCGGTCTGTTCTGTTCCCATACGCAGGTAGCCACGCTTCACAAGGGTCATGCCGAAAGGAGTAGGCTCGGCAAATCCTCTGCCGCCCACACCAGTCACTTCACCGCCGCTGCCGCCTCCCTTGGCGAGTTTGCTTCCGAAGCAACCCGTCAGGCAGATCATTGCCACGAGGCACAGGGCCATTGTTACTTTCTTCATCTGTATCTTATTTATTTATTACTTTTCTTATATCCGTCCTCCTTCAAACTTCCTACATCCTCCTTCTCACAGAATCCTCACACTCTTGTGCTTGTTCCTGCCCTTCTTGAACAGGTTGATGTCCTGCTGGTAGCCCACGAAGAGTTCGTGAGCACCGTTCTCCAGGCCGATTCCCTGTGTATAGGCTTCGTAGCTGTAGCCAACGTTGATGCCGTGGAACGAGCCGCCAAGGAGTACCGTCACCGAATTCTTAGGACTATAGGTCACACCCGCATACATGTGTCTGTTCTCATGCCGGTAGACCAACCGCCCCGTCAAGTCGCCGCGATAGCCGACCATGTCCGAGCGTAACAGCACCGACACTGGGACCGTCAGGTTGGGATTGCGCAGGCGGAACGTGTAGCCGCCAGTGACGAAGAACGAAGGGTCTATCTTCAACTCGTTGCGCTCGCCCAGTTCCACGAGGGGTGCCGTCAGGTGTTGTGCCGAGACGCCCGCATACCAACGCTTGTGCTTGAAGTAGAGACCGGCTGCAAGGTCGAGCGCACTGCCGTCCACCTGCGATGTGGGCAACGCGTCGTCGCCAGGATCGTTGAAGTCGAGCTTCGAACCGTCGAGCTTCTCCGAGAGGAAACCGGCTTGTATACCGGCGCTTATCATGCCTCCGAAGAGCGCATGCTTGTAGGCATACTGCACGGCTATTCGCTGATGGGTGAACGCACCGATGTTGTCGCTCAAGATGCTGGCACCCACGCCGTGGTAGGTCTTCAGGGCATAGAAGGGGATGTCGCCGGCGATATACATCGTGTTCGGGTTATGCCGGAAGCCCACCATGCTCATGTTGTAGGCTGCTGTCACATTGATTTTGCTCTCTTTGCCCACCGCTGCGGGGTTGAACGAGGGTTCCATGACGAAGTAGTGGCTGAAGGCCACATCATACTGACTCCATGCCTCTGCGAAGGCCATGAAAGCCAGTACAAAACTGATGATAAATCGTCTGTACACGCTATAATAACGCGATTTTTCCGAATTTATTGTATCTAAAACTATTTTTTCTTCAAAAAAATGCAATATTTTTCGTAACTTTTCCTATGGAGAAGTTACTGACACTCGCAAATGAAAAGAAAAAGCGAGCTTTTCTTTTGCATTTCACTCGTTTTTTAGTAACTTTGCCGCACAATCTAAAAAATCAAGAAAATATGAAAGTACTACTAATCAACGGAAGCCCCCGCCGCAAGGGAAACACCTTCCTCGCCCTGAGCGAGGCTGCCACGACGCTCCAGAAGCATGGCATAGAGACCGAAATCGTACAACTTGGCACCAAGCCTGTGCGCAGCTGCATCGCCTGCGGACAATGTCAGGCAAAGCAGCTCGGACGCTGTGTCTTCGACGACGACATCTGCAACCGCATCGCCGAGAAGCTCGACACTACCGACGCGCTCATCGTCGGTTCACCCGTCTACTACGGACAGCCCAACGGAGGCATCCTCTCCCTTATCCAGCGACTCTTCTTCTCTGCCAGCGGCAAGGTGCAGAACAAGCCGGCAGCCGCTGTCTGCGTGTGCCGACGCGGAGGAGCCTCAGCTGCCTATCAGACAATGAACATGCCCTTCGAGATGATGAACATGCCCGTTGTCACCTCGCAGTACTGGAACATCGTCTACGGACGCCAAGAGGGGGAGGCAGCCCTCGACACCGAGGGCATGCAGACCATGCGCACCATGGCCGACAACATGGCCTGGCTGCTGAAGAAGATACACGCCGACGGCCAGCCTGACTACCCTCAGCGCGAGCCTTGGCAGCCCATGCACTTCATCCGCTAAGACACCATGAACTGGAAAGAACTATACAACAGCAAGCTCACCACCATCGAGCAGGCCATCAAGAGCATCCACGACGGCGACGGCGTGGTGATGGCCGATGCCGCTGGAGCACCGCGAATGACGGAACAGGCACTGGCCCTTCATGCCGACGATTATCACGACGTCAGCATCTATCACATGCTCACACTGGGCGAGGGCGAGACGCTTGGCACCGTGGGGTATGGTCACTTCAGACACCTCACCAACTTCCTCGCACCCAACTCGCGCGAACATGTGTGGAGCGGAAACGGCGACTACGCTCCGGCTTTCTTCAAGGATGTCGCCCGCATGCTGGGCAAGGAGATAGCCTGCGATGTGGCCGTGCTGACCACGACACGCCCCAACAGCGAGGGATTCGTCTCCGTCGGTGTGTCGTGCGACTATAGCATCGCCGCCGCAAAGAAGGCGCGGACGGTCATCTTTGAGGCCAACGCGCAGATGCCATTCACGCATGGCGATACGCTGCTGCATATCTCTGAGGCAACGCATATCGTAGAATGCGACTACCCGCTGCCCGAACTGCAACCGGCTCCAATAGGGCCCGTCGAACAGGCCATCGGACGCTATTGTGCACAGCTCATCGACGACGGTGCCACGCTGCAGCTCGGCATCGGCGCGATACCTGATGCCGTGCTGGCTGAACTCAAGGGAAAGCACGACCTGGGCATTCACACCGAGATGTTCTCCGACGGCGTTGTCGACCTGGCTCTGTCGGGCGTGATCAACGGAAAACGCAAGACCGTCTACCCCGGCAAGATCGTGGCCACCTTCGTCATGGGAACGAAGAAGCTGTACGACTTCCTCGACAACAACCCGATGGTTGAGATGCTTACCGTCGACAAGGCCAACGACCCGTACATCATCGGGCAGAACGACAACATGGTGGCCATCAACTCGTGCATCGAGATAGACCTGCAGGGGCAGGTGGCAGCCGAGAGCATGGGTCTGAAGCAATTCAGCGGTACTGGCGGACAGGTCGACTTCATCCGCGGAGCGGCCTTCTCGCGTGGCGGGAAAAGCATCATCGCCATGCCCTCGACGGCAGCCCATGGGAAGGTGAGCCGCATCGTGCCCTTCCTCCAGCCTGGAGCCGCCGTGACGACATCGCGCAACGACATCGACTATGTCGTCACCGAATATGGCATCGCCCACCTCTGGGGCCGCTCGCTCCGTGAGCGCGCCCGGTCGCTCATCGCCATCGCCCATCCCGACTTCCGCCCGATGCTCACCGAAGAGTTCTTGCGACGATTCCCGTAAAGCAGAGATGGGGTGCGGCAAAAAAACGCCTAAGATTCTTTGCCCGATTTTCCGCTTCCAAAGAAATGGCAGCAGGCATCGTCAGAGATGGTTTCTGAGCCGGTCAGAGATAGTCTCTGACCCTATCAGATATGGTTTCTGAGCTTGTCGGAGATAGTCTCTGACCGGCTCAAGGAATATCTTTGACCCGATCAGAAGCCATTTCCAACAAGCTCAGGAAGCATCTGCAACGAGCTAAGGAAGCATCAGCAACAAGCACTGGAAGCATTTGCAATATCTGTGCAGCCCACTTCTATGAGCCGCACATTTTCTATTGAAAAAGGTTTCGTCGGGAAATAGCCCAACACCTCACCAAACAGCGCCAAATCCCCCTGTTTATCGGCCTTCCCGATGGTGAGGTGTTTCTTCATCACCTCACCACACCCCCCACCAGAGACCTCACCATCCATTGGATTCTATGCGCTGTTGCGACGCTGGGAAGCGTCGCCTCCTACATGTGCCACTTGGACCCTCTCGGGGAGGCTGTGAGGGGGGCCGATGGTGAGATGATTGGTGAGGTGTCTGGTGAGGTGTTTCTCAAACACCCCACCATCCGAATCCCGCTGTAGTAAAGGCTTTTCCGCCATTTTGGTGAGGTGTTGAGGTTTTTTTTCTAAACAAACAATTCCCGTGAGGCGTTCGCCATCCTCTGTGATTGTCGAAGACGCGACATGCGGTCCATTGCCAAAAACTTCAACTTAGACTAAGGACTTGATGCAATGTGGGAAGAGAGGGCACGATGAAGCACAGCCCTATCGTCGTGATAGTCGCAAACCGAAGCAAAGACTGCTGTATATCTCTTATATCCTACATCAAACCACAACTTCTTCCTTTGTAGTAAGACAAAGCCTATCGTTGTATATCTCTTATATCCTACATCAAACCACAACGCCCAGAGCCTGCAAGTACCGCAGGCTATTGTTGTATATCTCTTATATCCTACATCAAACCACAACATACTTGGGGTGCCTTTTTTCGAGGAAACTGTTGTATATCTCTTATATCCTACATCAAACCACAACTCAACGGATGATGTGACGAACCGCTGGGAGTTGTATATCTCTTATATCCTACATCAAACCACAACTAGTAGCCCTGTTCAAACAACAGAGTGCCTGTTGTATATCTCTTATATCCTACATCAAACCACAACCAGCGACGGCCTAACCTCTCAGCCAACCTTGTTGTATATCTCTTATATCCTACATCAAACCACAACCGGCCGTGAGGTGAATCGTGAGTGTTGCCTGTTGTATATCTCTTATATCCTACATCAAACCACAACTTTCCAGATGTTCACGGGCATGGCCTTCTCGTTGTATATCTCTTATATCCTACATCAAACCACAACATCTTCATAAGATATAGAAAATTGTGTCGGTTGTATATCTCTTATATCCTACATCAAACCACAACCGGATTTGGAATGTGTATTGCATCATTTGCGTTGTATATCTCTTATATCCTACATCAAACCACAACTACCACTTTCTAATATAATATCTACCGTCGGTTGTATATCTCTTATATCCTACATCAAACCACAACTGCGCTCGTTGCCGTTGCCCAGGATGGCTGTTGTATATCTCTTATATCCTACATCAAACCACAACTGTTGCCCCAAGAGTTGTACTGGCATCCAGTTGTATATCTCTTATATCCTACATCAAACCACAACTGATACAAAGCATACATGGGCACCGTCGCAGTTGTATATCTCTTATATCCTACATCAAACCACAACGTGGTCAAATAGGCGAGCTGGAGCCCAGTCGTTGTATATCTCTTATATCCTACATCAAACCACAACTGATAAAAGATAGCATTTTTCTTGATAAATGTTGTATATCTCTTATATCCTACATCAAACCACAACATACTCACTGCGTGGTATGCCTGACATTGGGTTGTATATCTCTTATATCCTACATCAAACCACAACTCAGTTAATGGTTATGTGGTCATGGGGGTGTTGTATATCTCTTATATCCTACATCAAACCACAACCTTCAACCGTCAACGTTAACGAGGCCGTTGTTGTATATCTCTTATATCCTACATCAAACCACAACTCTATACGTTATAAATGGTACACTGATAAAGTTGTATATCTCTTATATCCTACATCAAACCACAACCGCTGCAGGTTCTGGTCTGAAGGCTTCGAGTTGTATATCTCTTATATCCTACATCAAACCACAACCTCCGGGGTGTTTCCACTTACCCGACGCGGGTTGTATATCTCTTATATCCTACATCAAACCACAACCTATGTCTTTTATATTACTTATTACCAACGTATTAGCTACGAATTACTTCACAGGAAGTGGTTAATGATGCTTCTTTTCTGGTGCAAATATACTAAAATAATTCCAATTGCAACGGCCCTGCCACTATTTTCTTCTTTTTTTCTTTCCCCCAAAAGTTAATGATGTCACCATATTGCTTGTCTGTCACGCTCAGAATACTGATCATGCCCGTGTCTGGAATGAACGACTTAACCCTTTTAACATGAACTTTCTGGCTTTCGTACGAAGCACAATGGCGGATGTAGACGGAAAACTGAAGCATGGTGAACCCGTCTTTCATCAGGTTCTTCCGGAATAGGGCGGCCGTCTTTCTCTCTTTTTTTGTCGTCACTGGCAGGTCGAAAAACACAAAGAGCCACATAATATGGTAGGCATTCAGTCGTACTTCGCTCATACAAACGTAGGCAACGCCAGTTTTGTTTCCTCTCCTTTGAACACTTTTAGCAACGACGCTGTCGTCATGGAGAGAGCAATCTGCAACGGACGCAGATTCTTGCCCATCACCACATCGGCCGTCAAGACTTTCAGCAATTCTGCCTTGGATGCTTTGTCAAGTTCTTCTACGCCTTTGTCGATGTGGAGTCTGTAAACAATCTCGTCGACGAAAGGGCGATAAGGTTCCATCATATCGTCGGCCAGCGGGTAGGCATTATAGCGGTTGCGGTGGAAGAGTCCGAAAGCCGGAAACAGACCAGAGCCGACAAGTGCTCTTGCCACCGCTGCCCGCAGGATGGCATAGCCATAGTTGAGCAGACTGTTGGGTGCGTCACCTTCTCGGTCGCGCAGAAATCCCTTCTCGAAGAGTTTCCCCCAATAGATGCGTGCTGCTCCTCCCTCTCGATTGTCGCTATCACCAGATTTCACGTTCATGTAGTATGGTTTGAGCTGCTCGCCGTCCTTTCCCACTCTACTGAGCAGAGCAGCCTGATTTCGTATCTTGCTCTCTACGATTTGTTTCCAAAGTCGCTTCTTCGTAGGCTCCGACGCATCAATCTGATAGCGATAACTTTCCTGCAGTGTGGTATTGCCTTCCAGGCTCATCAGCATTGAACGGGGCATCGCCTTGTTGTCGCAGAATATGACAGACACATTGTTGTCTGCCAAGGCATTGAGCAGGGGGACAGTCATTCTGACCATCTGGTTCTCTACCACCACGAAGCCGATATCTTCTATGGGGCGTGTGACGATTTGGTCAGAATCTTTGACGTCTATTACCAGTTGTTGGTCCTTTAGGCTCAACGAGGCCGGTTTTGTAAACATCAACGTCATCTTGATCATATCAGCCTCCTTATCTCCCCTAAATCGTTGAGTTCGAAATCCACTCCTTGGACAAGAGCTTTGAATTGAGTATGCAGCATTTTTATTCCAGGTCGAAGTTCCTCATTTGCATTATAGGCTCCGTTCTTCAGCTTGATTTCTGTACTTTGTCGCGCATCTTGCTGAAAGACCAAGGCAATAGTTCCATAAGGATTTCCACTGACTATCATTGACGACAACCCCGTCACCTTATATAATCTCTTCACCAAGTTCTGCCTATCCAACTCCCAGACTTCCTCTGGCGAGTTCTCATAAAGTAATACCATTGTCCCGATTTTAAGGCAGTAAGCCAACGGGTAGCCATTCTTCACACTCTTTTGAGGAATCAGGCCATCTGTAGTTCCGGTACTTCTTTTAAAGAATTTTGCGGCATCGATATTGTTGACAATCTCAAACTCACGCTTCTCTTTCCCTTTTTTGTCCCGACCGATATAGATAGCCATCATGTAGTTGCGGTCGTTCTGTACATGGAATTGCCGCTTATATTCATGGCGTGAAAGGTCACGTTGCTGCCGGATATGGATAGGTCGAGTGACTGAGCCTGTGAAAATACGCACTTTGCGGATGGGTATCTGCAGCTCTTCGTTCATCCATATCGTATGCTCTAAAGCTTTCTTTAGATTGCCATGTTTCAGGATGGCATCCTCCACTTTTTGGCGTACAGCTTCATCTACGATGTTCTTTACGTCTTTCTCACCCAAGATGTCAAGATTCTTACGAACAACATACTTCACTTCGCCATCAACATCGATAGCTCCATAGTAGGTGTCATTATGCAGCGATGCCCTGGCTGTGTCTCCTTGCATGTATCCATTGTCGCCACGTTTCCTCGTGTGCTTCTTCATGTTGTCCTTGGAATAGTGAGCGATGAGCAATTCGTTCTGAATGTTCTTGATGTCGCTGACGAAGGTAGGCCAGGGCTTGGGGAACTGTGCCTTATCGATAGACTGGCCCCAACGGTGTGCCTCGTCTTGGTGATAGTATTGTGCCAGCCGGTCGTACTCACTCTTACCGATACAAGCGATGGTGATGGCATCGATGCAGTGGTGCACATGGTTGACGCGTTCTTTCTTGGAATACTCTTCCTGAATGCCCCATATCTGCCGGAAGTCGGAAGTGGCGATGCCTTTAACGATATATACATGCTTGAAAACCGACTTCAGATAAAGGCGTGCATAACGGGAGATGACGCTGATGTCGGTGCCTTGCCTACGGGAGAAGCCTTCTGGCACTTGCGTCATCGTGAAGCGCTGGTATTTGCCTCGCCAATAGTCGCGTTGGAGCGATAAAAGATGTCGACGACGGATGATACTGTCTTTCTCTTCTTTCGAACTCGCGCGACTGCCTTTCAGGCGCCTGATGCGTCGGTCCAGTTCTTCGTAGGTCTCTTTCCATGCTGCGATACGCTGCAGGATTTCCTCATGGTTAGCCAAATCAGAAGGGAGCTGGGCTTTTTTCACCTCACGGTTGAACTTGCTGTTACAGAGAGTCAGATTGGCTTTCGTACTGTCGCCTCCCGCACTCTGCGGCACAGTGTGCTCGATATCGTATTTGGGATTAGCCCCCAGAAAGTCAGCCAATTTGATTTCTTCACCCGTATAGAGACATTTGTGGTTTTGTTCTTCCCATAACTGGTATTTCAGAATATCGGTATCAGAAACCTCTTTCCGGCCAAACTCTTCTATCTTCTTTCTGCAGGCTTCCCTGTCTCTTTCATTCTCGCGCTGATAGTCTTGAATGGCTTTCCTACGGTTGGCATCGTTAAGATAGCGAGAGAACTCTATATGTACCACAGTGTTCTCGTCTATCTTCCCTTCCTTCAGTAGGAGGTTGACCACCTTGCGCAGTCGGAACATCGAGTGCATGGCCATCGGGTTGCGCACACTACTGATACGTGGCGACCCCAACTGATATACGCCATCGTCATCGGGCTGGACATGAGGATAGAGGTCGATCATGGAAGGATGGTACAGCTTCCTGAGCTTTTGTTCCTCGACATGATATCGCTCACGCAGATAGTCCTTGATGCAACCTTCCAACGTCCGGCTGTCGGTACGTTTGTCGTACGACAACATTACATTGATTACATTCTCTATAGCAGCCTCTCGCGTTTCCCTGATACCCCATACATGACTCGGCAAGACCTCGACAAGATTGGCGAGAAAGACAGCCTGCGAATAAATAAGGCCATAGTCTTTCAGATAGGGCAATATCTTCTTGATGGCTTTCAGGCTCAGAGCAGCGTAGTCTGAAGGCAATGTGATTTTGCTAAACTTCTCTGCCTGCGTGTCATCAAGTTGCAGACGACTTTTGGCGAAAGCCTTCAGTTTCTCCTCGTCGTCGAAAAAGAACAAGGCGTGCCAGATGTCGTTGAGGATGTCGGTTCGTGATTTCCCGTCGGCCAATGTATATACTTCGCAAACAGCATCTAACCAGTCGGGGCCGAAAATATCCTCCAGTTGGGCATTGACGATACTGCCCGAAACCGACACGTCCATCTGATAGTTGAAGCGGTAGGGCTTGTTCGCTTCATCGCCATCGTAGCAGTAGTTGTTCTTGCCCGCCAGTTTCTTGGCAATATCCTCAAACAGGAATGTTTTCTTCGATTTGCGCTTAAACAGGGGGATAACCAACGATTTCTCTTCTTTCGTGAGATACCGCAACTGAAAGTCTTGAGGTGTCTGCATCTTGATGCTGTTCAAGAAACTCAGCATCCTGAAGTCTTCGTATAGCGGATGGGAGACAGGACAACGAGCCTTTCCCTTTTCGAAGGTGCACACTCCGACGGTACCCTTCTGCGACTTCAACGGACGCTGCGTAAAGATGGCGCGCTCCAACTTCTCGACAAGTGGGGCATCAAGTTCTTGTTTCTTGCAGATTGCGTGAAATTCCTTCAAGTAGTGATCCTTACGCGATGTGTAGTGCGACCGAATCTTTTCTCCTCTATTATACAATTGGTAGAAGTATTCGCCAAGATAGGTACACCCTGCTTCTTCCATCGCTGCCGTCAGGTCGGAGATGCCTTCTTTGACGGCACCTTCCGACTCCTTAGCGGCTTCTTTACGGTTGCTCAAGAAGCCACGACGTTGGTTCAGGTGATAAAGAGCGCGTCCTAAAATATATCTTTGTGTCTGGTCGGACAAATCCAGCTTCTGTGTCAGACAAATGTAACGGAAGCGATATGGGTTGACGCACTCTTTGTCGTCGGTACGTTGCCAAGCCATGAAATCGTCGTTCATGGGATACTTCTTCTTCAACCGCCATAGCCGCAAATCGTTCTGACTCAGCGGAGGACACAGGTCGTTGTCGATAAGAACAGCCAACAACCGGATTTTCCTTACTTTACGTCGCCAGTAGTGCTTCCGCACAGACCGGTGCTCGGTTCGTTCTGCTGCTTTTGACGACTCGATACCTTTCTCTATCTTGACGCCTTCAGCAAAGATGTTCGTTCCTTTTTCTAAGAGCTTATATCCACTATCATTCTTTTCCACAATAGCCCACCCAAGGCTGTTTGTGCCAGTGTCTATTCCTAAAATTCTTTCCATGAATATTAAAGTTTGATAAATTCGGGTGTAAAGATACTATATTTTTTTGATACAACCAAACTTTTTCGTAATTTTGCATCGTAAGATTCCTACATCTTATCACAATAAGGCCTTCATGGCCGAAGGGTAAAACCTATGCTCCCGCTTCGGTGGGAGCTTTTTTTATGAATATATGTTTACCCTGTGGGGATAATTAAGGATGGTAAAGAAAATCCCGCAGATTCTCCAAAGAAAAGAGGGGAAAACTGCGGAATCGCTTGCTTGCTGATTCGTTATTGCTACAAAGCCACGCCGATTTTTCCGAGCCAGCAAATAATCCGGCATCCTTTAACTTCTTACCTGGTTTGTTAAGAATACGGAGCCCTTTCCCTCATCCTAATTGTTAAAAACGATGCAAAAACACAGATTTCCCTTGCCATTACACTTGAAAGTGAAATATTTGTCGTATATTTGCAGCGAAATAAGACAAATACAATTATGAGCGAAGCCGAATTAGTATTAGTGGAAGAAGCAAAGAAATGCACTCTTTACACCATTCAGTTCCTCTCGGAGGATGAAACAGAGTTTGAGCAGTTTTTCAACAAGTTCAAAGACGACGTTGAGTTCAGCCCTGACTTAATGCGCATTGTAGGCTTCCTTGGAAAAATCGCCGACTTCGGAGCCTTGGAGCGATATTTCAGGCTCGAAGGCAAGATGAGCGACCACGTTGTTGCATTGCCTACCGTACAGTCGAAGCTACGTCTCTATTGTCTGCGCCTTTCCGACAGGATTCTCGTTTTGGGTAACGGTGGCGTGAAGAATACGAAGACCTACGAGGAAAGTAAGGAGCTGAGCGGCTATGTGCTGACACTTCAAAACTTCGACCGCCTGATAAAAGAAGGCGTAAAAGACGGCACAATCATAGTGTCTGAAAATAAAATAGAAACTGATAAAACGTTTGACCTATGAAGACGATGAAGACCCCATTCAAACAGATGTTGGCGGCGGTGCCTTCCGACATTCAGCAGGAGGTGGACTTGGAGTTTGCCATCTCTAATCGTATCCATGAACTGATGGTACAGCGCGGCTTAACGAAATTGGAGTTTGCTCAGGCCCTTGGCAAGCGTCCCAGCGAGGTGACAAAATGGCTCAGCGGCCAGCACAACTTCACCATCCGCACTTTGTCGGCACTCTCGGAGTTTTTCGGAGAGTCGCTGGTGCGTGTCTGTTAGTTCCATCTCGGCATGACAACATAATTTTGACTATAAGTTGTGCTTTTGCATCGTAAGATTCCTACATCTTATCACAATAAGGCCTTCATGGCCGAAGGGTTAAACCTATGCTCCCACTTCGGTGGGAGCTTTTTTATGAATATATGTTTACCCTGTAGGGATAATTAAGGATGGTAAAGAAAATCCCGCAGATTCTCCAAAGAAAAGATGGAAAATCTGCGGAAACATTTATTTGCTGATTCGGTGAATACTGAAAAATGCCGTCTGGCGGGATGGCCAGGCGGCATTGATAATTATTGGAAATGCATAGTCGAGAACTATAGGGGGCTTAGTCGTCGAGGACGGTTTCCTTCTCGGTGAAGTCGAGCACATTCTTGCGGTTGGCCTGGATGCGTTCATACTCTTCCTTCGAGCCGACGATGATCTTCTCGAACTCGCGCAGACCTGTTCCGGCGGGGATGAGGTGTCCGCAGATAACGTTCTCCTTCATACCGTCGAGCGTGTCCACCTTGCCCTTGATAGCAGCGTCGTTGAGCACCTTCGTCGTCTCCTGGAAGGAGGCAGCCGACATGAAGCTCTTCGTCTGCAGGGCGGCACGGGTGATACCCTGGAGAATCTGCGTCGACGTGGCAGCTACGGCATCGCGCACCTGGACCAGTCGCATGTCGCGACGCTTGAGCATCGAGTTCTCGTCGCGCAGCTTACGGGCTGTGATGATCTGTCCCGGCTTGAGCGTTTCGGAGTCGCCGGCATCGGTGACCACCTTCTTGCCCCAGATACGGTCGTTCTCTTCGGCGAAGTCGAGCTTGTCGACAATCTCCTGCTCGAGGAAGGTTGTGTCGCCCGGTTCGTTGATCATTACCTTGCGCATCATCTGGCGTACGATGATCTCGAAGTGCTTGTCGTTTATCTTCACACCCTGCAGGCGATAGACGTCCTGCACCTCGTTGACGATGTATTCCTGAACGGCGGTGGGACCCTTGATGGCCAGGATGTCGTTAGGCGTGATGACACCGTCGGAAAGCGGTGTTCCGGCACGCACAGCATCGTGTTCCTGCACAAGAATCTGCTTACCAAGCGATACGAGATACTTACGCTGATCGCCAGTCTTAGAAGTAACGATAATCTCGCGGTTACCGCGCTTCACCTTGCCCATGGTCACCTCACCATCGATTTCTGATACAACGGCAGGGTTAGACGGGTTGCGAGCCTCAAAGAGCTCCGTGACACGCGGCAGACCACCAGTGATATCGCCAGCCTTGGCGACGGCACGCGGAATCTTCACGAGCGTGGTACCTGTCTTGACAACCTGTCCGTCTTCCACCACGACGTGTCCGCCAATGGGGAAGATATAGGTACCGACAACCTGTCCGTCGTTGTCGAGCACATCGCACGTCGGCACAAGGCTCTTGTCGCGGCTCTCGGTGATAATCTTCTCGGTAAGACCCGTGGTATCGTCAGTCTCTGCCTTGTAGGTGGAGCCTTCCACGACATCGCGGAACTTCAGCGTTCCGGCATACTCGGTGACGATGACGGCGTTGAACGGGTCCCAACGGGCCACGAGGTCGCCTTTCTCCACCATGTCGCCCTGCTTGAAGTAGAGCGAGCTACCATAAGGCACGTTGACGGTAGAGAGGACAATGTTGGTATGCGGGTCGACGAAACGAGCCTCGGCCAGTCGGCTGACCACCATCTGGCACTCCTTGCCGCCCGTCTCACCTTCCTCAGTGAAGGGCACGACACGCAATTCGTCAAACTCGATGCGGCTGGGATTCTTGGCAACGATAGATGCGTTGGCAGCGGCATTACCGGCCACACCACCAGCGTGGAACGTACGGAGCGTCAGCTGTGTACCAGGTTCACCGATGGCCTGTGCGGCGATGACACCGACGGCCTCACCCTTCTGCACCATGCGCTGGGTGGCCAGGTTGCGTCCGTAGCACTTCATGCAGACACCCTTCTTGCTCTCGCAGGTGAGCACCGAACGAATCTCGACGGTCTCGATGGGAGAGTCTTCGATGGCCTGAGCGATGGGCTCGGTAATCTCCTCGCCGGCAGCGACAAGGAGCTTGCCTGTTGTCGGGTCCACTACATCGTGAACCGACACACGACCGAGGATGCGCTCATAAAGCGTAGAGATGGTCTCGTCGCCATTCTTCAAGGCCGAGCACTGCAGTCCGCGCAGCGTTCCGCAGTCTTCCTCGGTGATGATGACGTCGTGGGAGACGTCTACCAGACGACGTGTCAGATAACCGGCGTCGGCGGTCTTCATAGCCGTATCGGCCAGACCCTTACGGGCACCGTGCGTAGAGATGAAGTATTCGAGCACCGACATACCTTCCTTGAAGTTGGAGAGGATCGGGTTCTCAATGGTACCACGTCCTTCGGCACCAGCCTTCTGCGGCTTGGCCATCAGTCCGCGCATACCAGCGAGCTGCTTGATCTGGTCCTTCGAACCACGGGCACCAGAGTCGAGCATCATGTAGACGGCGTTGAAGCCTTGATCGGCCTCGGTCATCTGCTTGAGCAGCACCTCGCCCAACTTGTTGTTGACGTGTGTCCATGCGTCGATGACCTGATTGTAGCGCTCGTTGTCGGTGATGAAGCCCATATTATAGTTGTCGGTGATGGCCTGGATTTCCTCGTTACCCTTGTTGACGAGCTCTTCCTTCTCCTTCGGGATGATGATGTCGTCGAGGTTGAACGACAGTCCGGCCACGTAAGCCATGCGGTAGCCCAGGTTCTTGATACCATCGAGGAACTCGCATGCCTCGGCGAAACCGACGTGGTTGATGACGTTGGAGATGATGTCGCGGAGCGACTTCTTCGAGATAATCTCATTGACGAAGCCTACCTCCTTCGGTACGATGTCGTTGACGATGACACGTCCGACGGATGTCTCCACCATGTGTTCGTAGGGCTCGCCCTTCTCGTTGATATCGGGCACCATGACGTTCACCTGGGCATGGAGGTCGCACTTACCCTCGTTGTGGGCAATGATGGCCTCTTCGGGACCGTAGAAGGTGAGTCCTTCGCCCTTGGCTCCCGGACGGATCTTCGTGATATAGTACAAGCCGAGCACCATATCCTGCGACGGCACGGTGATAGGAGCACCGTTGGCAGGGTTAAGGATGTTGTGGCTCTGGAGCATCAGAATCTGTGCCTCAAGGATGGCCTCGTTGCTCAAGGGGAGGTGGACTGCCATCTGGTCGCCGTCGAAGTCGGCATTGAAGGCGGTACATGCCAGCGGATGGAGCTGGATAGCCTTACCCTCGATGAGCTTGGGCTGGAAGGCCTGGATACCGAGACGGTGAAGCGTCGGGGCACGGTTGAGCAGCACGGGATGACCCTTCATGACATTCTCAAGGATATCCCAGATGACCGGTTCGCGGCGGTCGACAATCTTCTTGGCCGACTTGACGGTCTTGACAATGCCGCGCTCGATGAGCTTGCGGATGATGAAGGGCTTGTAGAGCTCGGCAGCCATCAGCTTGGGCAGACCACACTCGCCCATCTTCAGCTCAGGACCGACGACGATGACCGAACGGGCAGAATAGTCGACACGCTTACCCAGAAGGTTCTGGCGGAAGCGGCCCTGCTTACCCTTCAGCGAGTCGGAGAGTGATTTCAGCGGACGGTTGCTCTCGCTCTTCACGGCCGACGATTTGCGCGAGTTGTCGAACAGCGAGTCGACAGCCTCCTGCAGCATACGCTTCTCGTTGCGGAGGATGACCTCGGGAGCCTTGATCTCCATCAGTCTCTTCAGACGGTTGTTACGAATGATGACGCGGCGATAGAGGTCGTTGAGGTCGGATGTGGCGAAGCGACCACCGTCCAGTGGTACCAACGGGCGCAGCTCTGGCGGTGTGACGGGCAGTATCTTCATGATCATCCACTCTGGGCGGTTGATGTTGGCACTGCCGCGGAAAGCCTCGACCACCTGCAGACGCTTCAACGCCTCGGTCTTGCGCTGCTGCGAAGAGTCGGTGTTGGCGCGGTTGCGCAGTTCATAGCTCAGCGAGTCAAGGTCGAGGTTGACCAGCAGGTCGTAGATAGCCTCGGCACCCATCTTGGCGATGAACTTGTTGGGGTCGGTGTCCTCAAGGAACTCGTTGTCCTTGGGCAGATTGTCCATAATCTCAATATACTCGTCTTCGTTGAGCAGGTCGTAGACATGCGAACCGTTGATCTCATCGCCTTCGCTGTCTTTCTTGCCTTCCAGCACGCCCGGCTGTATGACGATATACTTCTCGTAATAGATGACGGCATCGAGCTTCTTCGTAGGTACACCAAGCAGGTAGCCAATCTTGTTGGGCAGGCTGCGGAAGTACCAGATATGTGCCACGGGCACGACGAGCTCGATATGGCCGGAACGCTCGCGGCGCACCTTCTTCTCGGTGACCTCAACGCCACAACGGTCGCAGACGATACCTTTATAGCGGATGCGCTTATACTTGCCGCAGGCACACTCGTAGTCCTTCGTCGGACCGAAGATGCGCTCGCAGAAGAGGCCGTCGCGTTCGGGTTTGTAGGTGCGATAGTTGATGGTCTCAGGCTTTGTGACCTCACCGAAACTGCTCTCCAAGATTTCCTGTGGCGAAGCCAGTCCGATGGTAATCTTGGTGAAATTACTCTTTATTTTGGAATCTTTCTTAAAAGCCATAATTCAATTGCGATTTTCTAATTTACGATTTACAATTTCAGTTTAGTCGAGAGTGACGCTGAGGCCGAGACCGCGCAGCTCGTGGAGCAGCACGTTGAGCGACTCAGGAATACCGGGAGTGGGCATGGGCTCGCCTTTGACAATGGCCTCGTAGGCCTTGGAGCGACCCACCACATCGTCCGACTTGATGGTCAGGATTTCTTGCAGCACATGGCTGGCACCGAAGGCCTCGAGGGCCCAGACCTCCATCTCACCGAAACGCTGGCCGCCGAACTGTGCCTTACCGCCGAGGGGCTGCTGTGTGATGAGCGAGTACGGACCGATGCTACGTGCGTGCATCTTGTCTTCGACCATGTGGCCGAGCTTCAGGAAGTAGGTGATACCCACCGTGGCGGGCTGGTCGAAGCGTTCGCCTGTCTCACCGTCGTAGAGGTGGGTAGAGCAGAGACGCGGCAGACCGGCCTTGTCGGTCCACTCCTGCAGGTCCTCGAGCTTGGCACCGTCGAAGATAGGTGTTGCGAACTTCACGCCGAGACGCTTACCGGCAGCACCGAGGATGGCCTCGAAAATCTGACCAAGGTTCATTCGTGAAGGCACACCCAGCGGGTTCAGGACGAGGTCGACGGGACGGCCATCCTCAAGGAACGGCATATCTTCCTGACGTACCACCTTCGACACGATACCCTTGTTGCCGTGACGACCGGCCAGTTTGTCACCGACACCAATCTTACGCTTCTTGGCCACATAGACCTTGGCCATCTGGAGGATGCCCGAGGGCAGCTCGTCACCGATGGTGATGGCCAGCTTGCGGCGCTTCAGCTCGGCATCGAGGAGCTTGTATTTCTTGATATAGTTGACGATGAGCTTCTGGATGAGCTCGTTCTTGTGCTCGTCGTTGGTCCAACCGCCGCTCTGGATACCGTCATATTCGAGGTTGCGCAGTGTAGCGATGCCGAACTTGCTTCCTGTCGGGATGATTTCAGCACCGGTGTAGTCTTTCACACCCTGCGACACCTTGCCACGAGTAAGCTTCTGGAGTTTCTCCACGAGGATGTCGCGGAGATCCTTGACCTTGGCTTCGTATTCTTCGTCGATCTTGGCCAGGACGATGCGGTCTTGCTTCTTCGACTCACGCGTCTTAACGGCACGCGAGAAGAGCTTCTTGTCGATGATGACACCCGTCAGCGACGGATTGGCCTTCAGCGAAGAGTCCTTCACGTCGCCTGCCTTGTCGCCGAAGATGGCGCGGAGCAGCTTCTCCTCGGGTGAGGGATCGCTCTCTCCCTTCGGCGAGATCTTACCGATCAGGATGTCACCGGGTTCCACACGTGCACCGACGCGGATGATACCGTTCTCGTCGAGATCCTTGGTAGCCTCTTCGCTGACATTGGGAATATCGGAAG
>Ga0310695_10001755_pt1 | contig 49179 bp, 51 predicted proteins | sample RumenRJG_04DNA_FD_203882 | JGI IMG/M metagenome (GOLD analysis project Ga0310695, IMG submission 203882) | Bovine rumen microbial communities from Lethbridge, Alberta, Canada - RJG_04 (v2) (version 2) | ecosystem: Host-associated > Mammals > Digestive system > Stomach > Rumen | place: Canada... | reverse complement strand
CGAGGCGTTTCAAAACCAGAAGTTCAGACAGACGCGAACCTACCTTGATTTTGTGAAATATATGGAGAAGCACCCTGATATTAACGTTGTTGAGATGGACACGGTTAAAGGATGCCGGGAGCAGGGAAAACGGATGCTGACGCTGCTGTTTCGCAAGACGAATCTGATGCTGATTATGCTGATGAGGGATGGCAAGGCGGCAACGGTTGTGGAACAGTTCGACTACTTGACAAGCCTTGTTGGAGTAGAAAATTTCCGCAAAATTTTCCCGATTATCCTGACTGACAACGGCAGTGAGTTCAAGTACACGCAGGAGCTTGAAAAGACGGATCAGGGCGTTCAGAGGACACGTTTGTTTTACTGTGATCCGCAGGCGTCTTGGCAAAAGGCTCAGCTTGAAAAGAACCACGAATATATTCGCTATGTTCTGCGTAAGGGCAAAAGCTTCAACCCTTACACACAGGACGATATGGTGCTTTTGATGAACCATATTAACAGCACCAGACGGGAAAAGCTCGGGGGTAAATCCCCGTTTGAAGCGGAAGATCGAAAGGAAGTAAAGCTCCTTTTAAAAATGCTGGGGTTACACGCGATTCCCTCCGATGAGGTCAATCTCAATCCCACATTATTAACAAAGTAAATTAACGATTTTGCGGGCAGTGACCGGCTATATTGCTTGAAAAGGCAGGTCGGTTTCACTTTGACAAAATCGAGAGGCGGTCTGTCAGCTTTGCTATACCCTGACGATTGCAAAACTAAGTAAAATATGCTTTGTTTCGGCATTGGCATTGCCGAAACTGGCTCAAATTTCAATCAGCTTGGACGAAATTGACCGCTAACGTGTTTTTACCTTAGCTTCACTTTTTCATTCAAGCGAATTTAGTCGATAACGCCGACAAAAAGAAGGCTGTAAATTTTGCGAATGAGCTCGACGGCGACTGGGAGAGCTTAGAGGGCATAAGCCTTGACGGCGAGACAATCACTCTCGACGTTGTTCACAATCCGCACAATATGCTCAATGTGATTGACGATGACAACAAGCGGATCAACCTCAGCGACGAGGGAGTTTACCTTTGTCTGAGGCTAAAGGATAAAGCCGAAATAGGCGATACAATCGAGTTTTCGCCCTACGGCTCAAAGGATACCTACACCGCAAAGGTAATCGGCTATAACCGCGCGGTTATGACCGAAAGCGTCACGATGACAGGTGCCTTAGCTGACAAGCTCGGTATTGACTACACCGTTTCGGCAATTTACACGGACATTAATTCTGAGGATATTCCTTCCTCAGACCTTATCTCGGGCAAGCAGGACAAGGCTCAGCTTATGGATACCTTTGGCAGCTTTGTCGAGATTATGGACACAATGGTGATTGTCCTTGTAATCGCCGCGGTAATTCTCGGAGTTGTCGTGCTGTACAACCTCGGAATTATGAGCTACGTTGAGCGCTCGCGCGAGCTTGCAACGCTAAAGGTGCTGGGATTTAGAAACCGCGCGATCGCAAGGCTTCTGATTTCGCAGAACATCTGGCTGACGGTAATCGGAGTGATAATCGGTCTGCCGGCAGGCGTGGGAGTTCTCAACTGGCTTTTAACCGCGCTTGCAGGCGAGTATGAGATGAAGCTTATGCTCGGAGCTTTGACCTACAGCGTGTCAATTCTGTTGACCTTCGGCGTATCGCTGCTCGTGAGCCTTGCAGTGGCGCGTAAGAACAAAAAGATAGATATGGTTGAAGCGCTCAAAGGCGCTGACTGATAATAATTTACAATGGGCAGGCGTTAATACCTGCCCAATTTACTTGAAAAATCGGAGTTAATATGTTAATATGATTAAAACAAGATATGCAAACAAGATATGCAAACAAGAGGTAATATGACTGATATTCAAAAGCAGCTGCTGCAAATTTTGCGCTGTCAGCTGTTCGGCGGAGAACAGCCGGAGATTAATCCGAAATCATATCCGGCAATATTAAAAGAAGCTAAAGCTCAGACGGTTTTTACGACCGTCTTTTCGCTTTTGGGCAAGCAGATACTCGAAAATTCTCCCGAACTCTACCCGAAAAATCAGGAAGCCTTCTTTGCGAATATCACTGCCAATACAAATAACTTTATGCAGCACGGCGAGCTTCATGCGATTATGAGCGAAAACGGTATTCCGTACTGCGCAATCAAGGGTATTGCCTCGGCTTACTATTATCCCGAGGCGTCTCTGCGAGATATGGGCGACGTGGATTATATTGTTGACGAAATTAACTTTTCACGCGCAAAGTCCGCGGTGATTAACGCAGGCTTTGAGTTCGACCACGGCGACGGCGACGACGATATCCACATGGCTTTTGCCAGAAAAGAGCCGTACGGAATTTGGGAGCAGCACCGCTTTGTAAACGGCGTACCCGGCGGAGCGGCAGGCGTGCGGATAAAAAGAGAAATAAAAAAAACAATAAGCACATCAAGGCTGATTACTCTCGACGGCGTAACCTGCCGTATTCCCGACGAATTCCGCCACGGGCTGATAATGCTGTTGCACGTGATTTCGCATATGACGAGCGAGGGAATAGGGCTGAGGCATTTGTGCGACTGGGCTGTGTTTGCGAACAGCTTTGAAAGCGCTGAGTTTTCGGCGGTTTTTGAAAGTAAGCTAAAGTCGTACGGAATGTGGAAATTCGCGCAAATTCTTACCCTGGTAAGCGAAAAATACCTCGGTATTTCGCGCAAGGAATGGGCGCATAGCGCAAATGTGACCGACGGTTTGCTCGACGGTGTTATCGACGACATCATCAGCGGCGGCAACTTCGGCAAAAAGGATATGAACCGCTACCGCGAGATTAAGTATATCTCAAACCGCGGCGAGCGCACCGTCGACAACAAAGGCATTGTTGCCCAGGTGGTTTCTACAATGAACAAAAAGGTTTATGACGATTATAAATGGATAAGCCGCAAAAAGGTGTTTTTGCCGGTCGGCTGGGTTGCCGAGGGAGGCAAGTACGCCGCTTTGCTCCTCAGCGGCAAAAGGAAGAACAAGGATACGTCCGCTATGCTCAGGGAAGCCGGTAAGCGAAAGAGCATTTACGGTCAGATGGAGCTTTTTAAGACTAAATAAACCGGAGTGAATGATGAATATTTATCATTATTTTTACGTTCAGCCGATGAATATGGTATATATAGAAACAGCCGTGATGTTCGTTGTCTGGACGGTATTAATGCTGATATTGCCGAAAAAACCGCGGCGGATTTTTGCGGTTACAGGCTTATGCCTGTCGCTTCTGCTGATTTTGTCGCTGACAATTCTCAAAAGAAACAGCAACGGCTCTCATGATGTCAGCCTAATTCCGTTTGTATCGTTTACTTACGCGAAAACCCAGCCTGAGTTTTACCGCACAATGTATATGAATATTCTGCTTTTTATTCCGCTCGGAATGAGTATGCCGTTTGCACTGCCGAAAAAGCTCAAGCTAAAGCCGTTGATAACAATCGGCACGGGATTTTTGCTGTCTGTGGTTGTAGAAGCCTGCCAGTATGTTTTTATTTTGGGCAGGTGCGAGACCGACGATGTGATAATGAACACAATAGGCGTTTCGATAGGCGTACTGTCGTACCTGATAGTCTATTTAATCAGAATAAGAAAAGAAAAATAAACCGCCGTCCCAAAAAGTTGGGAACGGCGGTTTTGTGATGGGATGGATTAATTTGTCTTGCTGTTTTTATGGCAGGAGCCGTGCATTGCGCAGTTGGCGCAGCCGCAGCCGCAGGATGGCGATTTGCCCTTCCTTTTGCTCCTGACAATCGAGAAAACGGCGGCTCCCACTACCAGTAGAAGTATAGCGACAACAATAATTGTACCGATATTTTCCGCAAACCACATATGCTTTGCTCCTTTCAAAACTAATATTATTTAATCTTTACGTTCTTTGTAAGCTTGTTTGCTTCCTTGTACGGCTTGAACAGCATAAAGAGCATAAATGCAATCAAAAGTATCGCGATAATCAGTCCGATTACATTCAGACTGCCCGTGAACGCGCCGCCGATTTGGTTAACCATAAAGGCGATTGCGTAGGCGAATACGCACTGGTAAGCGATTGCGAAGAACGTCCATTTTGCTGAGTTCATCTCACGCTTAATTGCGCCCATTGCCGCAAAGCACGGTGCGCAGAGCAGGTTGAACACGAGGAACGAGAAGCCTGTAACGCCTGTGAATACCCTTGCAATCATAGCCCAGGTCGAGATTTCTCCGCCGCCGTAGAGCACGCCCATTGTGCCGACGATGTTCTCCTTGGCGATAAGACCTGTGATTGAAGCCACAGCCGCCTGCCAGTTGCCCCAGCCGAGCGGTGCGAAAAGCCATGCGATACCGTTACCGATTACAGCGAGAATACTGTTGCCGATTTCTTCCTCACCGAGCATTGTAAACGCGCCGTCAACAAAGCCGAAGCGGCTGAGGAACCAAAGTACGATTGTCGAGAGCAGGATGATTGTGCCTGCCTTTTTGATGAACGACCAGCCGCGCTCCCACATTGAACGCAGAACGTTGCCGAGTGTGGGGAGGTGGTAGGCAGGAAGCTCCATAACAAACGGAGCAGGCTCGCCTGAGAACGGCTTGGTCTTTTTAAGCATAATACCCGATACGATGATAGCCGCCATACCGATGAAGTAAGCCGAGGTCGATACCCACGGCGAACCGCCGAACAGTGCGCCTGCCATCATAGCGATAAACGGAACCTTTGCTCCGCAGGGGATAAAGGTGGTTGTCATAATTGTCATACGGCGGTCGCGCTCATTTTCAATTGTACGCGAAGCCATAATACCGGGAATTCCGCAGCCCGTACCGATAAGAATCGGAATAAACGACTTGCCCGAAAGACCGAAACGGCGGAAAATTCTGTCGAGCACAAAGGCGATACGCGCCATATATCCGCACGCTTCCAAAAACGCGAGCAGGAAGAACAGCACAAGCATTTGCGGTACAAATCCGAGAACCGCGCCTACGCCGGCGATGATACCGTCGAGTATAAGCGAGCTGAGCCATTCGGGAGCCTTTGCGGCTTCAAGCAAGTTGCCTACAATAACCGGAATACCGGGAATCCATACGCCAAACTCGGCAGGATCGTCGGGCTTGCCTTCATTCTTTTCAAACACCTTGGCGGCGTTCTTTACGTCCTCGCCCTTTGAGGTTTCCTTGGTGATTTCGAGGGTTTCCTCGTCCTCGACCTCGTAGGTGAATTCGTCGCTGTCCTTTACGCTTGCGGCGAAGCTGTTGACCGCTTTTACAGCGGCTTCGGGGCTGTATTCTTCGTTTTCAAAGTCGAGCGCCTTTAGCACAGCCTCGTTGCCTGCGGCTTCCGCTGAGCCTGCCAAAACGCCGATTGCTTCAGCGTGCTCCTCGTATTCGGACGTTCCGATTGCGAACAGGTGGAAGCCGTCTCCGAACACGCCGTCGTTCATCCAGTCAGTCGCAAACTGTCCGACGGTCACCATCGAGATGTAGTAAACAAGGAACATCACGACGAGGAAAATCGGAAGTCCGAGCCAGCGGTTTGTAACAATCTTGTCGATTTTGTCCGAGGTGGACAGCTTGCCGCGGTTTTTCTTTGTGTAGCACGACTTGATTACCGTGGCTATGTATACGTAACGCTCGTTTGTGATGATTGACTCCGAGTCGTCGTCAAGCTCCTTTTCGGCGGCTTTAATGTCGCCTTCAATGTGTGCAAGCGTCTTTTCGTCGATGTTTAATTTGCTGATTACCTTTTCGTCGCGCTCAAAAATCTTGATTGCGTACCAGCGCTGCTGCTCCTCGGGCATATCGTGAACGCAGGCTTCCTCAATGTGGGCAAGCGCGTGCTCAACAACTCCCGAGAACGTGTGCTGGGGAACGGTCTTTGTATTGTTAGCGGCTTCAATTGCGGCGTTTGCGGCTTCGGTAATTCCTGTGCCCTTAAGCGCGGAAATCTCAACAACCTTGCAGCCGAGCTTTTCGGAGAGCTCCTTGATGTCGATTTTATCGTCGTTTTTCCTGACGACATCCATCATATTTACCGCTACAACAACGGGGATTCCGAGCTCTGTAAGCTGGGTTGTCAGGTAAAGGTTTCTTTCAAGGTTTGTACCGTCGACGATATTCAAAATCGCGTCGGGGTGCTCGTCAATAAGATAATTTCTCGCAACAACCTCCTCGAGTGTGTAGGGGGAGAGCGAGTAAATTCCCGGAAGGTCGGTGACGGTTACGTCGCTGTGCTTTTTGAGCTTGCCTTCCTTTTTTTCAACGGTAACGCCGGGCCAGTTGCCGACAAACTGGTTAGAGCCTGTTAAGGCGTTAAACAGCGTGGTTTTACCGCTGTTAGGGTTGCCCGCAAGGGCGATTGTTAAACTCATAGCTTTATTCCTTTCTACGGTTAGGTTTAGCTAACCCTATGTTAAAATAAATGGTTATTCAACCTCAATCATCTGAGCGTCGGCTTTTCTGAGCGAAAGCTCGTATCCGCGCACGGTGATTTCAATGGGATCTCCGAGCGGAGCAACCTTGCGAACGTAAATCTCTACGCCCTTGGTAATTCCCATATCCATAATTCTGCGCTTAACAGCGCCTTCGCCATGGAGCTTTTTTACGGTTACGGTTTCTCCGATGTTGACCTCTCTGAGAGTTTTCATTCTTTCCATCCTTTCTATTACAAAATCATACCATAATTTTTCTTGCCATTTCTTCGCTTATGGCAACTCTGGACTCCTTGACCTTCACAATAACATTGTTGCCGAGCGCGCTGATTACGGTAACATCGCCGCCGGCTACAAAGCCAAGGTTTTCAAGGTGTTTTTTCACTTCGGGACTGCCGCCGATTTTCTTGATTATATAAGTTTCGCCGACGTCCGCCATTGCCAGGGGGAACATTTTTACACCTCCGTTTTCAGGTTAGTTAAAGCTAACCAATCCTTATATCATTATAGTTATCATCGGCTAACTTGTCAAGAGGGAATTTATATTATTTTCTATTTAAATTTATCCATAGGTCTGTTATAATAAATATATAGGGGGGAGAGCCCATGAAAAATTCAGGAATTAAGCGGATTGTTTCCGCAATTTTAATTATATCGCTGGGAGGTGCGGTTATGCTCGGTTTATCGGGTTGCTTCGGCAAAAAGTACAAGGTTGACTACTGCGGTCAGAAAGGCTCGTTTGAAGGCGCAAAGGACAGCTACAGAGCAGGGGAGAAGGTAGAGCTGAGGTTTTGCCATATCGCCACCGATACCGACTATTATTTTTACGTTGACGGTCAGCGCGTCAATCCCGGCTATGACAGTGACCGCCATTGCTATGTTATCAGCTTCACAATGCCGGAGCAAGATGTCACGGTTAAATATTCCTCGAAAAACACAATGCTTTACGAGCCCGAAACCGAGGGCAAAATGCTGATTGACTACTATACCGCGACTGTCGGCACAAACGGCGGAGACTGCCACTATGAGCTTGTGCTGAGCACCTACAGGGACGGTATGGAAAAGCTCGAGGTTTTTGAGGGTGACGATTTTGAGGGCGGTAAAAAGGAGACCTGCACGGCGTACCTTGTGCCTGCGGAAGCTTCCTCGCGCTGTTATCAGCTTATTGAAAACACAAAAATGCGCACGTGGAACGACAAGTACGATGATTCCGCGATTTGCGGAGGGGTGACTGCCGTTAAATTCCTCGACGACGACGGAACATACACGCGCGTTTCCACCGACAAAATGCCTGACGACGGCGAGAGAAAAATGGGCGAAATCAGGGCTTTGCTCAGCGGATATCTAAAGGACGAATACCTCGAAAAACAGCCTGAAACCTGATTTTTCGGTTATTTTGACGAATTTGCCTAAGGGGTTTTCTATTGACATAAATATGTCAGGGTGTTAAAATAGTTATAATACCTTTGAAAGGATATCTCTATGAGAAATTTGAGGATAACATCTGAGGAGAAAAGGATTGCGCTGATTTGCAAAATTCTGACATTTGCGCTGTTTATCGGCTACGCGGTCTTTTTTACAATTCTGTTTCACCGCCAGTACTGGCTCGGCTCGCCGTATCAGTACAGGGCGGATTTGCACACGCATATCGCGTTTTCAAGACTCGGAAAAAATATGTACAGCCTGACCTACTATCTGCTCGGCTTTGCGGACAAGCTGGTTCACCGCGGCGGAGTAACCTGTATAATGCTGACGTCGTTTTTGCTGTTAGGCATAGTGGCTTCCAAGGTGCTTTTACAACACCTTATGCCAAAGGTTAACCGCTGGATTGTATGGGTTTTCGCGTTTTTGGCGAATATGTTCTTTACATTTAACCTCACCTACATTCCGCACGTAGGCGAGCTTGACGTCAGGGGAATGCTCAACTTCAACGTTTACCACAACCCGACCTATATTATGATGAAGCCGTTCGCGATTTTTTCGGTTTGGTTCTTCTTAAGGCTGATGAACAAGTACACAGAGAAGGGAATAAAGGTTTCCGAGTGGTTCATTTTCTCGGGCTTAATGCTCCTTACAACGCTGTTTAAGCCGAACTTTATGATAGGCTTTTCGGTTTCAATGCTCTGCGTGTTGATTTTCGACTTCATCAGGCACAGGGGAAAAATCTTCCTGCGCTGTGTTGCTCTGGGAACAACGGTTTTCCCGAGCTTAGCGGTTATGCTGTATCAGCAGATTACACTGTTCGGAGCCGACACCGACTCAAAAATGCAAATCGGCTTTATGGTAGGCTTGCGCGCAATGGCGTATCACCCGGGCCTTAAGATTTTGCTTTCTATGGTCTTTCCGATTGTCATTCTCGCCTTTGTGTTCAAGGATTTGCTCAAGGACCGCAACTACACCTTCGGCTGGCTTCACATGATTATTAACCTCGGCATTACCTGCTTTGTATATGAAACAGGCCACCGCCTCAGCCATGGCAACTTTTTATGGTCGTCGTTCTTCGCAATCGGAATTCTTTTCATCGTATCGCTCGCAAAGTACGTGGAGATTGCAAGGGAAAGACGTATCGGCGCATTGGCGCTTTCGTCGGGAGCTCTCGGAGTTCACGTTTTCAGCTGGATGAATTACGTCTGCGTACTTATTCAGGGCGGACTGGGATATTGATTTTAGAAAAAGTTAAATAATATAAATTTGCCTGTTTTCAAGCGTTTGCTTGGAAGCAGGCTTTTTTGAATTGATAATTGAAAATGGAAAATTGATAATTTCGGTCGGGAAGATAGGTTTGCTTTTCCGAAATATTTTGTTCCCGAATGAATAAATATGGTGCGAATTTAGCTTTACCAAACGCTCTGCAACATTATAAATTCGGAGCGAAGCTGAGGTGTTGTCGAAATCTTTGATTTGGGTAACAACACCCATTCCTTGCGATGACCATTAATTATCCACTATCCATTATCAATTATCAATTAACTTTTAAGTTCCATAACGAACTTCCACATATCCTTTTTATCCCTGATTGTGTTCGCCTTGTTGACAACCTCGGTCTTTTGGTCGTCGGTCATATTTCTGAAGCTTTCGGCTGACCTCGGCTGTTGGGCAAGCGCCATTGTAAAGCTTAAAGGCATATTGTAAATATACATAACCCACCTCGAAAAATAGTGTTATTATTAGTATGCGGCGGTGCGTATAAAATATGTATTGACATTCATTTTGCGTGATGATAAAATTATAAATTGAGAGAATTTTGATATTTATAATTCTGTGAGGGAAATATAATGAACCATGTAAATCCTATAAAACAAAGGTCGAAGTACTCAAACACTTGCAGAGTGCTGACGATAATTTTCTTCGTGCTTCACTGTGTGATGTTTATCTTTCTGTTCCACCAGCAGTATTACCACGGAACTAACGGATTTATGTCCGATATGCTCATGCACATTGAGTTTTTCAAGACCGGCAAAAACCTATACAGTCTTACGTATGTATGCCTCGGTCTGCTCAATATGCTCCCAAATCCCGGCGACTGCATAGCGGTTTATCAGACGGCGCTTTTGCTGCTCGGAGTTTTTGCAACCAAAAAGCTTTTGCAGTTTTTAATGCCGCACAAGGACAAGTGGATTGTCTGGGTTTACGCCTGGATGTGCAATATGTTCTTCAAGATTATCATTCCGCTCATTCCGTTTGTCGGCACATTCCGCTACGAGGTTATCCTCAACTTTAACGTCTACCACAATCCGACTTATATCGCGATGAAGCCCTTTGCGATTTTGTCGGTTTACTACTTCCTGACGTTTATCAAGACCTACCACACCAAGCGTATCAGCGTTAAACAATGGCTGATTTTCACAGGGCTTATGCTCCTTACCACGGCGTTTAAGCCGAACTTTATTGTCGGCTTTTCACTCGCGGTACTATGTGTGCTGATAATTGATTTCTTCAGGCACAAAGGCAAAAATATCCTCAATTATATAATAGTCGGAACGGCGGTTTTGCCGAGTATCGGACTGACTTTGTTCCAGCAGAGCAAGGTTTTCGACAACTCCTCGCACCTGAGAATAGGCTTTATGACGGCGCTTAACGCGATGAACCAGTATTCGCTGATTACGATTTTCCTGTCTATGGTCTTTCCTCTCGCGATTTTGGCTTACTGCTTCAGGGATGTTGTAAAGGATAAGTTTTACGCCTTCGGAGTTTTGCAGATGGTCACAAACCTCGCGATTACCTTCTTTGTTTATGAGGACGGCTGGAGGCTTAACCACGGCAATTTCCTTTGGTCGTCGTACTTCGCGGTCGGAATTTTCTGCGCGGTTTCGATGTATAAGCACAACAAGCTCGTCGAGCAAAACAACAAGGGCGCGGTTATAATCACCTCCGCAATCCTCGGCGCTCACGTTATGGGCTGGCTGAACTATGTGTTTGACCTGCTCAACGGCGGCAGACCGTTTTAGGATGATTAAACGTGAAACAAATTCACAAAGAATTCTCAAAATACAATACAAATTCCTAAAAACAGAAGTTTTATTATTTAAAATATAAAAATTTTGTCATTTATATATTATTATTGATTTTTCTGTGTTATAATGATATCGCAAAAAATATGAAAAGGGGATACCAATATGAAAAGAATTATTACAGCTACAATGGCAGCGCTTATCCTTGTACTCGCTTTTGCGGGCTGCGGCGGAAGTTCTGTTGACCTCAAAAAGGTTATGACAGACGTTAACGCTAAGTACACCGACGCTACGAGCGGACTCAAGGAGCTCAAAGAGGTTGCCGACCTCGACAAATACTACTCAATTGCCGAAAAGGACGTTAAGCAGTTCGCTGCTGAGATTAATCCCGACACCTCGTCCGCTCCTGTTGAGATTGTACTTGTAGAGGCTGTTGACAAGACCGCTTCCGACAGCGTTAAAAAGGCGCTCGACGCAAGATACCAGTCAATTTACAGCACCTATTCTTCATACAGCGCAGACCAGGTTGAGCTTGTTAAAAAGTGCAAGGTTACCCAGAACGGCAACTTTGTAACACTGGTAGTTGCAAGCGACTACGACGGCATTATGGAGATTGTTAACAACGCGATAAAATAATCAAAAATAACGTGCTTGCACAATAATTTTATTTTAGGGTAAACACAGTGGACAAATACGATTTAGATAATTTTGATTACGACAGATACAAGCAAAGGGCGGTTCAGAGCAACCGTAACCGCAAAAACAGAAAGACTTACAGGAAAAGAACAAGGAACAGAATTATAATTGTTTCAGTCTTTATTCTTCTTGTAATTCTTGTTGTTGTGCTTATAACTTCGTGCACCAATATGCTCTGCGGCAGTAAGGACGACAAGGCTAAGGAAGCCGCGGCTATGCAGACTGCGACCGAAACTCAGGTTCCCACGACCGAGCCTGCGCGCGAGTTCACCTTTAACAAGCCGGCTATCAAGGATGACGGAAAGTCAACCGGTATGAACGACGGCGGATTGTATGTGTGGAACAAGCAGGCGTTTGAGCTGTTCTTCGGTACCGACGTTATGGCGCAGAGGTACGCCGAGCTTATGAACAAGGCGGCTGACGGTCTTGGTACCTCGGTAAAGACCTATTCGCTTGTAGCTCCCAACCACACCGAGTTCGGACTTCCCGACAGGCTTAAAAATACCGACGACGGCGCGAATACCCAGCCTCAGGACGAGTATGTAAAGGCGGCTTATGACGCGATGAATAAAAACGTCATTCCCGTTAACGCCTACAACAAGCTCTCCGAGCACTGCAACGATTACGTATACTTCGCGTCCGACCACCACTGGACGGGCTTGGGCGCCTACTACGCTTATACTGCCTTTGCCGAGGAAGCAAAGCTTCCGGTGCTCAATCTTTCAAGCTGTACCGAAACAAAAATCGAGGGCTTTAACGGCACTTTCTCAGGTATGGCGTCAACCGAGCTCAACAAGGACACCGTCTCTTACTGGAAACTGCCGTACGAGGTCAAGAACACAATCACTAACTCAAACGGCGAGGAGCTTGAGGTCGACAGCCCCTACTACGACGGCGCTGACGGCTACGGCGTATTTATCTACGGCGATAACCCGATTGAGGTATTAAAGAGCAGCAGTCCCTCCGCCAACGGCGAAAAGGTCGCTATTATCCACGAAAGCTACGGCAACGCGTTTGTTCCGTACCTGACCTACAATTTCAGCGAGGTTTACTCAATCGACTTCAGAAGCTGGAGCGGAAGCCTCAAAACCTTCTGCCAGCAAAAGGGAATTACAAACGTAATCTTCCTGAACGGAGTTATGAGCTCTGCAACTCAGGTTCAGCTCGACTCCATCGAGAGTATTCTTTAAGACAAAAGCCTTTTGACTATCCGGTCAGAAGGCTTTTTTAGTGATTTGCATTTAGTCCATTCCTTTTTTTAAGAAATTGTGCTATAATCATACCATCACAAAAACGGAGCTTGATATGAAGGAAAACCTAACCCTCTGCCAAAAAGCAGAGAGAAGCATTACAAAAAAATACCGCAAGCAGATTTGGAACAAATTTATTATGGCGGTCAAGGAATACGAGCTGATTAAAGAGGGAGACAAAATCGCCGTCTGTATCTCGGGCGGAAAGGACTCTATGCTCCTTGCAAAGCTAATGCAGCTTTTGCTCAGGTACAGTGATTTTGACTTTGAGCTTGTCTACCTCGTAATGGATCCCGGCTACAGCGCCGAAAACCGCGCTCAAATTGAAAATAACGCATGTCTGCTCGAAATCCCCGTGACAGTTTTTGAGACGGATATTTTCAGCGTTACGGATAAAGCCGACCGCTACCCCTGCTACCTCTGCGCAAAAATGCGCCGCGGTCATCTGTACAATAAGGCGAAGTCGCTCGGCTGTAATAAAATCGCGCTCGGGCACCACTTTTCCGACGTGATAGAAACCACAGTGATGGCTATGTTTTACGGCGCTCAGCTTCAGGCTATGCCGCCGAAGCTCCACAGCACAAACTTTGAGGGAATGGAGCTTATCCGCCCGATGTACTGCATACACGAGGATGATATAATTCGTTGGAAGAATTATAATGACCTGAAATTTTTGCAGTGCGCCTGCCGTATGACCGAGGGCTTGGACGGAACAGAGCACCTTTCAAGCGGAAAACGGCAGGAGGTAAAGGACTTGATTAAAGCCCTTAAAAAGGACAACCCGAATATCGAGAAAAATATTTTTAACAGCATTCACCACCTGCATTTTGACACCTTCCCCGGGTACAAAACAAACGGCGAAATGCACAGCTTTTTGGAGCGTTACGACAGAAAGGAAAACAATGGATAACCGTTTTCAGAGAACTGAGCTTTTGCTCGGAGATAAAGCTATGGAAAAACTAAAATCCGCCCGTGTTGCCGTGTTCGGCATCGGCGGAGTCGGCGGTTACGCCGTTGAGGCTCTCGCACGCAGCGGAGTGGGAGCGCTTGACCTGATAGACAGCGACAAGGTTGCTCTGTCGAACATCAACCGCCAAATTATCGCGACGTCCGACACCGTCGGAGAGTACAAGGTTGAGGTGGCAAAGTCGAGGGTTTTAAGCATAAATCCTGACTGTAAAGTTAATATATATAAGATGTTCTACCTGCCCGAAACCGCTGACAGCTTTGATTTTACGCAGTACGATTATGTAATCGACGCGGTCGATACCGTCAAGGCGAAGCTAAGCCTGATTGAGAGCGCAAAGGCGGCAAATACGCCGATAATCTGCGCAATGGGCGCAGGAAATAAGCTCGACCCGACGATGTTCGAGGTCAGCGATATTTACAAAACCTCTGTTTGTCCGCTCGCGAGGGTAATGCGCACCGAGTGCCGTAAGCGCAGAATAAAAAGCCTTAAGGTTGTCTATTCCAAGGAACCGCCCAAGCGCCCCGTCCGCCCTGTAAATCCCGATAACCCCAACCGCCGTGACACCCCTGCGTCGGTAGCCTTCGTCCCCTCGGTAGCAGGATTAATTATCGCAGGCGAGGTTGTTAAGGATTTAGTTGGTTGTTGATTTAAAGCCTCCCCCGACACTTGTTTTCGGGGGAGGTGGCACGGCATTTATGCCGTGACGGAGGGGGCTGCCCTTCCAAATCAGCAACTTATGAGGAAGATATGAAGAAAAAGCATAATGTAGAATTAATCTATAATGCCAGAAAATTGCGCAGGGAATCTACTAAAGAAGAAAAACACTTGTGGTATGATTTTTTGCGAGGTTATCCGAAACGATTTGTAAGACAAAAAGTATTAGGCAATTACATTCTTGATTTTTATTGTGCGGAGGTTAAGCTGGCTATAGAGTTGGACGGTTCTCAGCATTACGATGAAATCGGAAGATTTAATGATGTTGTGCGCACAAAAACAATTAATAAGTATGGAATTTCGGTTCTGAGATTTACAAACGGAGAAATAAATAATCAGTTTGAAGCGGTTTGTATTTATATTGATGAATTTATTAAAAATATAAATTGTGAAAAAGTTTTGAATGATTCTGTTATTGACAGGTTTTAAATATCTGACAATTATTCCGTGAGAGGAAGCGCAGCCCCCTCCGCCGCCTTAGGGCGGCACCTCCCCCGTAACAAGTGACTGGGGAGGCTTTAAGCTGTATCTCAAAAAATTCTTTTATTTACCGTCAATCTGTGTTATAATAAACCATATATGTGTTTGGAGATGATGTGATGAGCAATATTAACCGGCAATGCCTTGCCGAGAATGTCTATTTTAACAGCGTGCGCGACAGCCGCTTTAAGACTATGAAGCTTTCCGCGAACATAATCGTTCCGCTCAGCGCCGAGACCGCTTCGGCAAACGCGCTGCTTGCGGGCGTTTTGTCGCGTTCATGCAGGAAATATCCCGATTTTACCGTCCTCAGCAAAAAGCTGAGCGCTCTTTACGGAGCAGATTTGAATGTCAGCGTTGCAAAAAACGGTGACCGTCAGGTGATTTGCGTTTCAGCCTCGGGGCTCGACGACCGTTACGCGCTCGAAAACGAGAGCATTACCCAGGAGCTTTCAAGGCTTTTGTGCTCGGTAATTTTTGAGCCGAACGTTAAGGACGGCTCGTTTGTCGGCGGCGAGGTCGAGCAGGAGCGCAGACAGCTTTTGGAGGTAATCGACTCCGAATTTAACGATAAGCGGATTTACGCTAATTCACAGCTTATTAAGAATATGTGCGCGGACGAGGTTTACGGAATCAAGCGCTACGGCACAGCCGAGCAGATTAACGCAGTAACCTCAAAATCGCTTTACAATACATGGCAAAACCTGCTCGAAACCGCAACCTTTGAGATTTTTTACGTGGGCGACAGCGAGCCTGATAAGGCGGCTGAGGTTTTCAAAAACGCCTTTGAAAAAATCAACCGCAATCCTGTAGAAATCACAAATACCATTGTCCGCTCTGCGGATTCGGTCAAGCGCGTTTCCGAGGAAATGGAAGTTTCCCAGTCAAAGCTCGTTATGGGCTTTAGGACGGGTTCAGCCTCGGGAGACGACGACTGCACCGCGATGAGCCTTATGTGCGCGGTTCTCGGCGGTACGGCAAGCTCGAAGCTTTTCTGCAACGTGCGCGAAAAGCAGAGCCTTTGCTACTACTGTGCCTCACGCTACGACAGGCGCAAGGGCATTATGATTATCGACAGCGGCGTTGAGGGCGATAATGTCGAAAAAGCCGAGCAGGGAATTTTAAAAGAGATTGATGATATGAAAAACGGCGTAATCACCGATTTTGAAATTGACTCAGCGAAAATGGCAGTCATCAACGCCTTCTATACCTCAAACGACACCGTCGGCGGAATTGAGAACTGGTACAGCTCCCAGCTCTTTGAAAACGGCTTCAAGACGATCGAACAGCGCTCGGCAGAGATTAATGCCGTCACCAAGGACGAGATTATAGCGGCGGCTAACAAGCTGAGCTTAGATACAATTTACGTGTTAAAAAACAAGTGAGGGGTGAGCAGATGAATATTACAGAGATTAAATCCGAACGCGCTCACGACAGCTATTTTAAGCTAAAGCACAGCTCGGGACTAACAATTTACGTTTACCCCAAGGAGGGCTACCGCTCAAGTTACGCCATTATCGGTACAAACTACGGCAGTGTTAACACCTGCTTTTCGGTTGACGGCGGAGAAAAAATCACCGTTCCCGACGGCATAGCCCACTACCTTGAGCACAAGCTTTTCGAGAGCGAGGAGGGCGACGCCTTTGCGCGTTACGCAAAAACCGGCGCGTCGGCAAACGCCTACACAAGCTTTGAAAAGACCTGCTATCTTTTCTCCTGCACCGACCGCTTTGAGGAGAGCTTCGAGATTTTGCTCGATTTTGTTCAGGATCCGTACTTTACCGCGGAAACCGTGGCAAAGGAGCAGGGCATCATCGGTCAGGAAATCAAGATGTATGACGATTCTCCCGACTGGCGCGTGATGTTCAATATGCTCGAAAATATGTACCACAACCATCCGGTTAAAATCGACATCGCAGGTACGGTCGAGTCTATCGCGGAAATCACCGCCGAAAAGCTCTACGACTGCTACAACGCCTTTTATAATCTCAACAATATGGCTCTCTGCGTTGCAGGCAACGTTACCGTGGAGCAGGTGCTAAAAATCTGCGACAAAATGCTAAAGCCCTGCGAGGAGCATAAAATCACAAATTACTTTGAAGATGAACCGTCCGAGATTGTAAATCCCTACGTTGAGCAGAGCTTCCCCGTAATGGTGCCGCTGTTTAACCTCGGCTTTAAGGAGAACCCTGAAAAAATTGACGAGAAAAAACTCGCTCAGACCGATATTCTGCTCTCAATGCTCGCGTCGCCCACAAGCAAGCTCTACAGAAAGCTTATGGACGAAAACCTGATTAATAGCTCCTTTACCTACGAGCTGTTCGAAGGTCCGGGCTATTGCTCGGTGATTTTCGGCGGAGAATCGCGCTCACCGAGACAGGCGGCAGAGATAATCAAGCAGTATATCGCGGACGTAAAGAGAAACGGACTCGACAAAGAGAACTTTGAAATCGCCAAAAAATCCGTTTACGGCGACATTATCTCCTCGCTCAACAACGTCGGCTCAATCGCGAATACCATCGAAGCCTACCACTTCAACGGCAACGAGCTGTTCAGCTATATCGACGCGGTTGCTGAGACTTCCTTTGACGACGTTACCGCAAGGCTTGCCGAGATGCTCGACGTAAACAATTGCACTCTGTCCGTTATCAAGCCCGAGGGCGCGGAGGTTTAGTATGGAAAATTTTCACGTAGTATTTCCGTACCTCGGCTGGCATTTTGACATCAGCCGGGTGGCGTTTCAGGTAGGAACATTTAAAATATATTGGTACGGCGTAATCATTATGGTCGGTCTTTTTCTCGCTATTTTTTACGCCTACAAAAACGCCGCGAGGTACAATGTTAACTGGAACAAGATGTTCAACTGCGTTTTGGTCGGCATTGTCACAGGCGTTATCGGTGCAAGGCTGTATTTCTGTGTTTTTCACTGGGAGGAGTACTTTGTTCCCGGCAAGTTCGGAGATATAATTAAAATCAACGAGGGCGGCCTCGCCATCTACGGCGGAATAATCGGCGCTCTGCTCGGCGGCTTAATCGTCGCGAAAATCCAGAAGATGAAGATTATGCCCATTCTCGACGTCACGATGATATCGTTTTTAATCGGGCAGGGAATAGGCCGCTGGGGCAACTTTATGAACCAGGAGGCTTACGGCTCTCCCACAGGTCTGCCGTGGGCGATGATGAGCGAGGGCACGAACAATATCGCGGTTCATCCGTGCTTTTTATACGAATCGCTCTGGTGTCTGCTCGGATTTTTCCTGCTCCACTTCTACGGCAAATACCGCCAGCGCTACGCAGGACAAATCTTTTATATGTACCTTGTGTGGTACGGCTTGGAGCGTACCATTGTAGAGGGACTGAGGACGGACAGCCTGTATCTGCCTTTCCAAATCTTCGGAACGGACGTAAGAGTATCACAGCTTTTGTCGGCAATTCTGGTAGTGGTCGGCTTAATCTGCTTAATTATTAATATTAAAAGGGAGGATCCTTTCTATGCAAATTATCGACGGAAAAAAGGTGTCGGCAAACGTAAAAGAAAGAGTAAGGCTTGAGTGCGACAGGCTCGTTAAGGAGCACGGCGTTACACCGGGGCTCGCGGTTGTAATCGTCGGTGACGATCCGGCTTCGCGCGTATACGTTAACAATAAAAAGAAAGCCTGCGAGCTTGTCGGCTTCAAAAGCGAGGAGTACGCGCTTCCTGCGGAAACCACTCAGGAAGAGCTTTTGTCGCTCGTTGATACGCTCAACAACAAGGACGATATCAACGGGATTTTGGTTCAGTTACCCCTGCCGAAGCACCTCGACGACAAGTCGGTTATCGAGAGAATCAGCCCGAAAAAGGACGTTGACGCATTTCACGCCGTAAACGTCGGCAAAATTATGCTCGGCGAGTACGACTTTCTGCCCTGCACACCGGCAGGAGTGATGGAAATGCTCCACCAGTACGAAATCCCCGTTGAGGGCAAACAGTGCGTGGTAATCGGCAGAAGCAACATTGTCGGCAAGCCGATGGGTATGCTGCTGCTGCACGAAAACGGCACGGTGACAATCTGCCACAGCAGAACTGCAAACCTCAAAGAGGTCTGCCAAAGAGCGGATATTCTCGTTGCCGCGGTGGGCAGAGCTAAGTTTGTCACAGCGGATATGGTCAAGGACGGCGCGGTTGTAATCGACGTGGGAATGAACCGCGACGAAAACGGCAAGCTCTGCGGCGACGTTGACTTTGAAAACGTCAAAGACAAGTGCTCATACATAACACCGGTTCCCGGCGGAGTAGGCCCGATGACAATTGCCACGCTGATGAAAAACACAATCAAGGCGTGCAAGATACAGAACAACATTAAATAATCACACATTTAAACACTTGACAACAGGCAGTACTTATGTTATAGTATATAAGCCGCATATTGCGGGTTAGGGGCAAGTGCGCTCTTAACCAAGTAACATCAGTTCACCCGCAGATAGCGAGCCCAATAAAAAGGATGGAGAATATGTACGCAGTTATTCAGACAGGCGGAAAGCAGTACAAGGTAACAAACGACGAAGTTATCTTTATTGAAAAGCTTGAAGCCGAAGCAAACGACACAGTAACCTTCGACGTTGTTGCACTCGGTACAGACGACGGCATCAAGGTTGGCACACCTCTCGTTGAGGGCGCTAAGGTTACAGCAGAAGTTATCAAGAACGGTAAAGGCAAGAAGATCAGAGTTGCTACCTACAAGCCTAAGAAGGGCGAGAAGAGAGTAAAAGGTCACAGACAGCCTTACACTAAGGTTAAGATTACATCAATCGAGGCGTAATGATTAACGCGGTCTTTACGGTATCGCGCGGTTATGTTCTCGGCTTTGAAATCAGCGGACATTCGGATTTTTCCGAACAAGGCTCCGACATTGTTTGTTCGGCAGTCTCATCCGCGGCTTATATGACCGCGAACACTATCACCGAGGTTCAGCACTTAAACGCTGAAATTACCGTGAACGACGGATTTATGAAACTAAATCTGTCACAGCAGGACGCAAAAACCGCAGAGGTCATCCTGAACGGTTTTCTGCTCCACTTAAACGCTCTTAAAGAAGAGTACAAAGAATTTATTAAAGTAAAAATTTCGGAGGTGTAAGGTAATGCTTAAAATAAACATTCAGTTATTCGCTCATAAAAAAGGTATGGGTTCTACAAAGAACGGCCGTGACAGCGAGTCAAAGCGTCTCGGCGTTAAGCGTGCGGACGGACAGAAGGTTCTCGCAGGCAACATTCTCGTAAAGCAGAGAGGAACCCACATTCACCCCGGCAACAATGTCGGCAAGGGCTCTGACGATACATTATTCGCAAAGATTGACGGCGTTCTCAGATTTGAGCGCGTTGGCAAGGACAGAAAGCGCGCAAGCGTTTACCCTGTTGAGCAATAAGATTTTTTGAGGGTGGAGTTATCCACCCTTATTTTTTAGCTAAATTGTTTCCTTCGGAAACAGCTAAATTATCTCGCTTTGCTCGATAGCTAAATTGCGCTTACGCGCAGCTAAATTCCTTCGGAGCTGAACTTATTCTTAACAGTTAGCTCGCTTTAGCGAATTTAGCTTGCCGAAGGCAAATTTAGCTACGGCGACAGCCGTAATTTAGCTCGCCGTCAGGCGAATTTAGCTCTCGTAGAGGTGATAAAATGTTTGTAGATAAAGCCCACATCAAAATAAAAGCAGGCGACGGCGGCGACGGTGCCGTTGCGTTTCACCGTGAAAAATACGTTGCCGCGGGCGGTCCCGACGGCGGCGACGGCGGACGCGGCGGAAACATCGTCTTTGTAGCCGACACCAACCTTTCAACCCTCGCGGACTTTCGCTATAAGCGCAAATATATCGCTAAAAAAGGCGAAAACGGCAAGGGCGGACGCTGCCGCGGCAAAAACGCCGAGGACTTGATTATCCGCGTGCCAATGGGTACGCTTATCAAAGAGGAGAGCTCAAACAGAATTCTCGCGGATATTTCCGACGACGAGCCTCACATTGTTGCAAAGGGCGGCAAGGGCGGCTGGGGAAATCCCCATTTTGCCACCCCCGTAAGGCAGGTTCCGAGGTTCGCAAAGCCCGGACTTCCCGGCGAGGAATTCGACGTTGTGCTTGAGCTTAAATTGCTTGCCGATGTCGGACTGGTAGGCTTTCCGAATGTCGGCAAAAGCACGCTTATCTCGGTGGTTTCGCAGGCAAAGCCCGAAATTGCCAACTACCACTTCACCACCATCACCCCGGTGCTCGGCGTGGTGTCAATGGGCGAGGGCTCGAGCTTTGTTATGGCTGACATCCCCGGACTGATCGAGGGCGCTTGGCAGGGAACAGGTCTCGGTCATCAGTTTCTCCGCCACATTGAGCGCTGCCGTATGCTCGTGCATATCGTAGATGTTTCGGGCAGTGAGGGCAGAGATCCCAAAGAGGACTTTGACGCGATTAATTCCGAGCTCGAAAAGTTCAATCCCGAGCTTGCCGAAAGACCTATGATTGTAGCCGGCAACAAGTGCGATATGGCTACCGACGAGCAGATTGAGGAGTTCAAGCAGTACGTAACCGAAAAAGGCTACGACTTTTTCCCGATTATGGCGGCTATCCGCTACGACGTCGATCCTCTGCTCAAAAAAATTCAGGAAATGCTCTCACAGCTTCCGCCAATTGCGCGGTACGAGGCGGAGCCTGCGCCTGTTTTGACCGTCGAGGACTTTGACGATCACAGCGTTACAATCAAAAATGTAAACGGAATTTACACCGTCGAAGCCGATTGGCTCTTGCAGGTTATGCGCGGAATTAATTTTGACGATTACGAAAGCCTTAACTACTTCCAGAGAGTTCTCACAAACGGCGGCGTAATCGAAGCGCTAAAGGAAAAAGGCTGTCAGGACGGCGACACCGTGTCGATTTACGACTTGGAATTTGAGTTTATGGAATAGGTTTTTTATAGTTGAAAATTGAAAGTTGAAAGTTGAAAGTTAATGGTCGCTTCGCTCCGAATATAATTAAACTCTAAACTCTCAACACTAAACTCTAACGGAGTGAATATTATGAACCAATCTACACATACTAAAGCAGACGGATATTCTCCGCTTACGCTCGCATTTTTGGGCGACGGAGTTTACGATTTGCTCGTGCGCGAGGCGCTTGTGAACAGAGCGAACCGTCCGGCAGGCGAGCTCAACCGCCAAAAGGTGGCTATGGTAAATTGCAAGGCTCAGGCGCAGTTCAGCGAGCTTTTAATGCCGCTTTTAACCGAAAAGGAGCTTGCCGTGTATAAGCGCGGCCGTAACGCCGCTCCAAAGTGTACGCCGAAGAACGGCTCGGTTGCCGATTACCACAGCGCGACTGGCTTGGAGTGCCTGTTCGGCTACCTCTACATCAACGGCGAAAAGGAGCGCATCGACGAGCTTTTTTCTGTCATTATACATACTACCGACAAGAAGTGATATAATGCACAGGCTCGACAGGCTTTTCAAAAACTCAATAACCGATTACATCATCATCGCCCTCGGCGCGTCGGTTTACGGCGCGTCAGTGGCGGTTTTTACTTCAAAAAACAACATCGCGCCCGGCGGACTTACAGGAATTGCCACAATGCTCAACTTCCTTTTCGGTCTGCCGATAGGCGCGATGATTTTTGTTATGAACATTCCGCTTTTTGTCTGGGCGTATTTTGACAACGGAAGGAATTTCCTGCTCAAAACCGTAATCGGCACGGCGCTTGTTTCGGTCTTTATCGACATTTTTCAAGCGGTTTTGCCGTACTACAGCGGCAGCGTAATGCTCGCTTCAATCTTCGGCGGAGCGCTTTCGGGCTTAGGCCTCGGGCTGATTTTCAGCAGGGGCGGCTCAACAGGCGGCACGGACATCATCGCGCTCAACATCAACAAACGCCTTCCGCATATCTCGACAGGCAGACTGATTTTAATTGCCGACGCGGTTGTTTTGCTCCTTGCCGCTTTGGTTTACGGAAATATCGAGAGCGCTCTGTACGCAGGAATTACAATTTTCGTCAGCGTCAGGGTGATTGACGCCGTGACCTACGGAACATCGCGCGGCAACGGCAAGCTTATTTTTATAATCTCGGACGAGTTTGAGCTTATCAGCCGTGAAATTCTTGACAAGCTTGGCAGGGGAGCAACCCTGCTCGACGGCTCAGGCGCGTACACGGGAAGTCAAAAGCGCGTTTTAATGTGCGCCGCACGTCCCAATCAGGTTGTTAAAATCACAAAGGGCGTTAAAATAATCGACAAAAACGCCTTTGTCGTGGTGACGACAGCCAATTCAATTATGGGCGAAGGTTTCTATAATTCCGGAAAAGAATAATAAATTCCTGTTCAAAAATTATAAAAAACTATTTTATTACGCCGCTATTTATGTTATAATAAATAAGTTATAATAAAACTTAAAATGAAAGCGGTGATTTTAATTGCATAAAAGAATTATAGCTATTGCTTTATCGGGCTTAATGCTCAGCGGTTCAGTCGCGCTTGCAGGCTGTAACAGCAATCAGAGCAGCGCTCCGTCAAACGAAAACAGCGGCTTCAAAAACGCCGACAAGATTGAGGAAGGCGCGATTTTGCAGGCGTTCAGCTGGGATTTTAACACAATCAAAAAATCCCTGCCCGACATCGCGGCGGCAGGCTATACCTCGGTTCAGACCTCTCCGGTTAACACCTGCTTAGAGGGCGACGACGGCGGAATGGAGCTTTACGGCGACGGTAAGTGGTACTACCACTACCAGCCCACCGACTTCAAAATCGGCAACTATCAGCTCGGTACGCGCGACGAGTTCAAGGCTCTTTGCGAGGAAGCGGACAAATACAACATTAAAATTCTTGTTGACGTTATCGCCAACCACACCACGCCAAAGCTTGACGCGATTTCTCCCGATTTAATCAAGGCAGGCGGCGGAAGCACCGACACCCTGTTCCACAAGGGCAACGCAAACGACATCAAGGACTGGGGCGACAGACTCCAGTGCACTACATACAAAATGGGCGGACTTCCCGACATCAACACCGAACGTCCGTCATTCCAGGATTATTTCCTTGAATTTATCAACGACTGTATCGACTGCGGAGCGGACGGCTTCCGCTATGACACCGCAAAGCATATCGGACTTCCCGACGACCCCAAGGAGGACGACGGCTTTACAAACAACTTCTGGGAGCGAGTTACAAAGGACATTAAAAACGCCGATAAAATGTTCATTTACGGCGAGGTCCTTCAGGGCGATAAAGACCGCCTTACCGACTACATCAGTGCAATCGGCAGAACAACCTCAAGCTCCTACGGCGGAAAAATCCGCGGAGATTTAACGAGCAGTTTTGTGGATGTTTCAGGCGTTCAGGACTACTGGATAGGCGACGCTGAGCCCAAGGTTGTAACATGGGTTGAGTCGCACGACAACTACATTAATGACGGTACTTCAATGCAGCTCACAAACGACCAAATCGCTCTCGGCTGGGCGATTATCACCGCGCGCAAGGACGGCACTCCGCTGTTCTTTGCACGTCCGTATATGAGCAGCGCTGAAAACGAATGGGGAATGAACCGCATCGGCGCTCAGGGCGACGATATTTACAAGGACAACAGGGTAAAGGCTGTCAACTTCTTCCGTACCGCGATGATTGGCGAGGACGAAACGCTTGTTAACCCGAACGACGATTCATCCGCAATCATCATCGAGCGCGGCAAAAAGGGCGCGGTAATCGTAAACACCACAGGCGAGCTCAAAACCGGTTTTGAAATTAACCTGCCCGACGGCACATACACCGACCGCGTTGACAACAAAACCGAGTACACCGTCAAGGGCGGCAAGCTCAGCAGTGAAAATGCAATTCCGGCAAATTCGGTTGTAGTTCTCTACAACGACGGCTACACCGAGTACGCTCCGTGCGCGAACGTCGGCGTTGCGGACAATACTGTTTTTACGACCGACAAGACCTCGACCGAGCTTACATTGAAGCTCGAAAACGCCGAGACAGGTAAATATTCGGTAGACGGCGCCGAGGCAAAGGAATTTAAAAACGGCGATAAAATCACCGTCAATAAGCCGGAAAAAGGCAACGTTGCCAAAATTGAGCTGACCGCTGAAAACGAAAAGGGAACGCCCACCTACGAGCGTATCGAAATCACCTTCCGCGAGACCTACAAGGTTGCTAAGGGCACAAAGATTTATTTTGAAAAGCCTGCCGAGTGGCGCGACGAAATTAACGTATACGCCTACGACAAAAACGTTGTTGAGAACGCTCCCTGGCCGGGCAAGCCTATGACAAAGGAAGCCGACGGCAAATACAGCTACACCTTTGACAAGGATTGGGACAGTCCGCTGATTATCTTTAACGACGGCGAGCGAATTGACAGTGTTCAATATCCCGAGAGCAACGGACTTAAGGTTGAGCCGGACAAGGTTTATACAGTAAATTAAGCACATTCGGAGGAAAATAAAATGAGCGAATTACATAATATGAAGATGGAAAACAGCGAGGTACCTGCTGAGCAAATAAAAAACCCCGAGCTTCTCGAGGCGATTGAAAAAATGCAGGCGGACGGCAATCCCGAGAACATAAACGCGATGATTAACAAGGTTGTCAACGCAAAGTTTATCCTGCCTGCGATGATGAAGCAAATTCCGCAGGCGCGCACAGAAAACGGCAGAACCGTTATGAGCAACGCGACTCAGGTGCAGTTCAGACTTCTCGAGAACAACAAAAAGGAGCGTTTCTTCGGAGCGTTTTCCGATACCGACGAGCTGTTTAAGTGGAACGGCAACGAAAAGGCGACAAAGGTTGTAACCGATTTTGACAGCCTTGCGGCTATGGTGATGGACCCCAAGGCGAACGTCCTCGGCTTTGTCATCAACCCCTTCGGCAAGAGCGTCACCTTCCCGAAAAATATGGTCAACTCAATCAAGCAGCAGCGTGACTATATGCGCCACGAGCAGAATATGCTCAAGGGCGGCGAGGTCAAGGTCGGTGAGCCCAAGGAGTACCCGATTGATTTGATGGCGGCTTTAATCAACCATTTTTCGACCGAGCCGAACGTAAACGCCGCTTACCTCAGACTTGTTGAGCAGGACGGCCAGCTCAGCTACTTTATTGTGGTTGATTTTTACGGCGATATGGAGCAGACCTTCAAGGATATCTCCGACATCGCCCAGCCGTTTATCGACGAGCAGTTCCAGCTCTCGATGATGCCCTACTCAATGGAGTTCGCGAAGAACGCGGTCAAGGGAATTGAGCCGTTCTACAAAAAAGCGCAGGAGTAAATTAGAGTTAAGAGTTAAGAGTTGAGAGTTTAATTGTAGGGGCAAGGGCAAGCCTTGCCCCTACAATAAAACCGATAAGTTACATCGTAGTGACAGCCCTTGCGGCTGTCTTTTTGCGTTTAAAAGTAAAAGGAGCAGGATTTCTCCTACTCCTAAAAAATTTAGATTTTATGCGGTAAATTACTTACCAAAATATCTCTTTAATAAGCCCTTAAAGCCTGCGCCGTGTCTTGCCTCGTCCTTTGCCATCTCGTGAACGGTGTCGTGAATAGCGTCAAGACCTGCAGCCTTTGCTCTCTTTGCAAGGTCAAACTTGCCTTCGCAAGCGCCTGCCTCAGCGTCGGCACGCATTTTAAGGTTTTTCTCTGTGCTGTCAGTGAGAACCTCGCCCAAAAGCTCGGCAAATCTCGAAGCGTGGTCGGCTTCCTCAAAAGCGTATCTCTTGAACGCCTCGGCTACCTCGGGATAACCCTCTCTGTCGGCAACTCTCGCCATGGCAAGGTACATACCAACCTCGCTGCACTCGCCCTCAAAGTTTGCTCTGAGGTCAGCGATAATATCCTCGCTTGTGTCGTGCATTTTGCCCTCGCCGAGCTTATGTACCGTAGCGTACTCAGCCTCGGCTTCCATTTTCTTAAACTTCTCCGCGGGCTGCTTACAAACAGGGCACTGAGCCGGCGGCTCGGGACCTTCGTAAACATATCCGCATACTGTGCATACCCATTTCATAATTATTTTCTCCTTTCAGAATTAACAAATTTGCAAAACATTTTAATTATAATATCATACAATCTGTGAAAATTAATTGCTTATAAGAATTATAACTGTCCTTTGTCAACCTTTTTTATTTTGACGCATACAATGTATAAAAATTGTTTAGAAAGAGCTGATTTGTATGCCGAAAATCTTTTTAAGTCCCTCCGCGCAGGAGTTCAATCGCTATGTTGACGGCGGAACAGAGGAATATTATATGAACCTTGTCGCCGACGCGATGGAGCCGTACCTTTACGCCAGCGGAATCGACTTTGACCGCAACGACCGCGGCAAAACTCTGTCGCAGATAATTAACGACGCCAATGCTCAGGACTACGATTTGCACCTCGCAATCCACAGCAACGCCTCTCCCGAATCGAGCTTCGGGCAGAATACCGGCGTGCAGATTTACTACTACCCGACAAGCCAAAAGGGTAAGCGCTTTGCAAATATCATCTTCGGAAATTACTCGACCATATACCGCGAGCCGGGCAATATCAAGCTTGTGCCGACAACCTCGCTTGCCGAGCTCAAACGCACAAAAGCGCCTGCCGTGCTTATAGAGACCGCGTTCCACGACAATGTTGACGACGCGCGGTGGATTCGCGACAATATCGACAATATCGCAAGAGCGCTGTCAAAGTCCGTTGCCGATTATCTTGGAGTTGAATTCAAAGAGCCGCAATAACTCCTTGCCATACTCCGGATTTTGTATTATAATAGTCGTAATACAAGTTTTAGGGGTGTAAAAAATGACAGACGAGTTAAAAGCAAGAATTGATAAAACTATGGCGAACCTAAAGCGCAACAAAATGGAACCGTATTTTTGCGAGACGAGCGCACAGGCGCGCGAGCTTGTAAAAACCTTGATTAACAAGGGCGACACAATCTCCAGCGGCGGTTCGGTTACGCTGAAGCAGACCGGAATTTACGATATTATCACATCGGCAGATTACAACTACCTTGACCGCAGCCGCGAGGGCATTACACGCGAGGAGATAGAGGAGGTTTACCGCAAGACCTTTTGCGCCGACGCTTTCTTTACAAGCACAAACGCCCTGACCGAGAACGGCGAGCTCTACAATGTTGATGGCAATTCAAACCGTGTCGCGGCGATTTTGTACGGCCCCAAGAGCGTTGTGGTAATCTCCGGAGTAAATAAGCTTGTTAAGAACATCGACGAGGCGATTTACAGAGTAAAAACAAAAGCCGCTCCACCCAACACCGTAAGGCTCGGAATCGACACCTACTGCGCAAAAAAAGGACAGTGCGTGTCGCTTAACAAGGAAAATCCCGAGCTGTGCGAGGGTTGTCACGGAGACGGCAGAATCTGCTGTAACTATGTAGTTTGTGCCCAGCAAAGGCACGTTAACAGAATAAAAGTTGTTATCGTTAACGAGGAGCTGGGCTATTAAGAGCTAAATTGTTTCGCTACGCTCAACAGCTAAATTGCGCTTACGCGCAGCTAAATTGTTTCGCTATGCTCAACAGCTAAATTGCGCTTACGCGCAGCTTGCTTTGCGAAAGCGATTCAGCGTGACAAAATCACATCAGCCCTTCTTGTTCTGACTGTTGCCGGACTTTTTGTTGTCGCAGTTCTGAGTGCCCTTTGTGTTTTTGTTCTGAGTGTTATTGTTATCCATAGATAAACACCTCCTTTGGTAATTATTGTTACCGTAATTTTCGGTATTATTCGGATTCGGGAAAAATTATGCAGGAATTTTTAGATAGAATGAAAGCCCTGCTCGGTGACGAGTATAATTCTTTTTTAGAATATTATGAGGGCGAAAACTTCAGAGGACTTAGGGTTAACACCCTGAAATGCTCTGTCGAAAAACTAAAAAGCATTATCGGATACGAGCTTAAACCAACGCCGTTTTGCAGTGAAGGCTTTTATATTCCCGACAGCGTTTCGTCGCCGGGCAACAGTCCGCTTCACCACTGCGGAGCGTTTTATGTTCAGGAGCCGTCCGCGACCTCGGCGGTTGAAATGCTCGGGGTAGAGGAAGGCGACCTTGTGCTCGACCTCTGCGCCGCTCCGGGCGGAAAGAGCACGCAAATCGGCGCGAAGCTCGGCGGAACTGGGCTTTTGTGGAGCAACGAGATTGTAAAAAGCCGCGCTAATATTCTTTTATCGAATATTGAACGGATGGGAATTAGTAATGCTGTTGTCTCAAACGCGCGTCCCGACGTACTCTGCCCAAGGCTTGCGGGCAAGTTTGACAAGGTGCTTGTTGACGCACCGTGCAGCGGCGAGGGAATGTTTCGCAAGAACGGCTCGGCTCAGACCGAGTGGAGCGTAAGCCACGTCAAAAGCTGCGCCGAACGCCAGCTCAATATCCTGAACAGCGCAAAAACCGCGCTTAAAAGCGGCGGCGTTATAGTCTACTCCACCTGCACCTTCTCGAACGAGGAGAACGAGGGCGTTATCACGCGGTTTTTAGAGGAAAACCCCGAATTTACCATTGAGGATTCGGGCGTGAGCTTCGGCAGACCTGCGCTTGAATACGCGCACAGGATTTTTCCGATGGACGGCGGCGAGGGACATTTTGCCGTCCGCCTGAGAAAAAGCGGAGAAGCTTATAAAACCGAGCCGCTTCCCAACAGACAAAATGCAGATAAAAAAATCCTCGACTTTTACGATTCACTGTTCAAGGACAGACCGTTCGGGGAGAATATCGAGGTAAAGAATAGCAAGATTATTATTCTTCCAAAGAATTATGATATGGATATGAAAGGCTTGCCCATACTGCGCGCAGGCGTGGTTTTGGGCGAGATTGTCAAAAACCGCATTGAGCCCCATCACAGCGCCTTTGCCGCGGCAAAAATGACCGACTGCGTTCAAAGCGTGGATTTTGACGTGAACAGCCCCGAGATAAAGGCGTACCTTCACGGCGAGGAAATTGACGTGCCGAGCGGAATAAAGGGCTACTGCGCCGTGTGCGTAAACGGAATTACGCTGGGCTTCGGCAAGGTTTCAAACGGCAGGCTCAAAAATAAATATCCGAAAGGATTAAGGACGTTAAAATGAGAGGACTTTCCGACATCGGAACAATTAAAGATATTTTGCACCGCCACGGCTTTACCTTTTCAAAGGCGCTCGGTCAAAACTTCCTGATAAATCCTTCCGTTTGCCCCAGAATGGCTGAGCTTTCGGGAGCAGGCGAGGGAGTCGGCGTAATCGAAATCGGCCCGGGAATCGGCGTGCTGACCAACGAGCTCTGTCAGCTTGCGGACAAGGTTGTCGCGGTCGAGCTCGACAAACGGCTCATCCCCGTACTCGGTGAAACGCTTGCGGAGTATGACAATGTAAAAGTTATAAATGCCGACGTGCTCGAGCTTGACTTGAACAAGCTGATTGAGGATGAATTTTCGGGGATGAAGGTCGTAATCTGCGCCAATCTGCCGTATTACATCACCTCGCCCGTGATTATGAAGCTGCTCGAGGACAAGCTGCCGATTACCGCAATCACGGTTATGGTTCAAAAGGAAGCCGCACAGCGGATTTGTGCGCCTGTCGGCTCGCGCGAGAGCGGAGCGGTTACGGTTTCGGTCAACTACTATGCCGAGCCGAGTTTACAATTTCACGTAAGCGCAGGCAGCTTTATGCCTGCTCCAAAGGTCGATTCCGCCGTAATCAGGCTCGATGTCAGGAAAGAACCGCCCGTTATAACCGACGAAGAAAAGTTTTTCAGGGTTGTTAAGGCGGCGTTCTCACAACGCAGAAAGGTTATCTCAAATTCGCTTAGCTCAGGGCTTAAAATGAGCAAGGATGAGATTAACGAGGTTTTAGCCGCGGCAAATGTGCCGTCAAACGCGCGTGCGGAAAAACTCAGCTTAGATGACTTCGCGGCGATTGCCGGTAATTTGAGGGATTGATATGAAAACAAAAATGAACGCTTGTTTTAAAATCGGATTTATTTTCTTGCTTGTCTGCGCCGCACTTCTCGCAGGAGCACTTATTTTCGGCTATGTTTTGTCGAACGAAAAGGTCTGTATGATTATGTCGATGGGCGGAGTGGTGCTCGCTTTTGCAGGGTTGATTTTAGTGCTTGTCAGCAAGCCGAAAAAGAAAAAATCCAAAAAGACAAAACCTATAGAAAATGTTGACAATGAATTATAGGTGTGGTATAATTTTTAACGATAAAGGGGAGTAGTTCGCGGCAATAGCCGTGGTATATTTCGTCAATCTCATACCGCTTGCGGTATCGGATATACTCTAAAGAACGAGACTTTTATTGCATTCGGTATGAGCGCAATAAAGGTCTTTTTTGTTTATTATTCATCCCTAAAGGAGTAATGTATGGAAAAATGGTATCAAAAAACAGGCTCTGAGGCGTTGGGCAGTTTTGGCGTGACAACCGACGGTCTCAGCTCGGAAAAAGCCGCGGAGCTGTTAAAGAAAAACGGAGAAAACAAGCTTGCCGAGGGCAAGAAGAAAACCATTCCGCAGGTGTTCCTCAGCCAGTTTGCGGATTTGCTCGTAATTATCCTTATAATCGCGGCGATTATCTCGATGTTCTCGGGCAATATCGAGAGCACAATCGTAATCTTCGCGGTAATTATCCTCAATGCCGTGCTCGGTACGGTTCAGCACGTTAAGGCTGAAAAATCGCTCGACAGCCTAAAGTCGCTCTCATCCCCGAGCGCAAAGGTTATCCGCGACGGAAAAAAGATTGAAATCGACTCCAAAAATGTAGTCGAGGGCGATATCATCGTGCTCGAGGCAGGCGACCTCGTCGTTGCCGACGGCAGAATTATCCACAATTACTCGCTCCAGGTCAACGAAAGCTCGCTTACCGGTGAATCGACAAACGTCGATAAAAGCGACGAAACCCTCGACGGCGAAGTTCCGCTTGCCGACCGTGTAAATATGGTGTTCTCGGGAAGTCTTGTAACCTACGGCAGAGCACTGGTGCTCGTCACTGCAACCGGAATGAATACCGAAATCGGCAAAATTGCCGACCTTATGAACTCCGCGAAGGAGAAAAAAACTCCGCTCCAGCAGAGCCTCGACAAGTTCTCGAGCACTCTCGCGATTATAATTATGGCAATCAGCGTGCTTGTGTTCGTGCTGTCAATGGCGCAAAAGGGCTGGCAGTGGTCGTTTGACAATATCATCGGCTCGCTGATGTACGCAGTAGCCCTTGCCGTCGCGGCAATCCCCGAGGCGTTGGGCTCTATTGTCACAATCGTTCAGGCGATGGGCACTCAGAAAATGGCAAAGGAAAACGCCGTTATCAAGGATTTGAAGGCGGTAGAAAGCCTCGGCTGTGTATCGGTAATCTGCTCTGACAAGACAGGTACTCTCACCCAGAACAAGATGACGGTTCAAAAGATTTTCATCGCAGGCGAGAGCATCCGCGAGGAACAGCTTGACATCAAGTATCCCAGCCACCGCAGGCTGATTTACGATATGGTGCTCAACAACGATTCGAGCATTGTGGACGGAAAGGGAATAGGCGACCCGACCGAGTACGCGCTTATTGAAACCTCGCGTAACATCGGACTTGACGAGGGCGTTATCCGCGATACGCTCTACCGCGAGGAGGAAGTTCCGTTTGACTCCGACCGCAAGATGATGAGCACAAAGTACACTCTCCACGGAGTTCCGCACGTGCTGACAAAGGGTGCTTTGGACTCTATTCTCGACCGCTGTGTGAGCATAGCGGAGAAGGACACTGTCCGCCCGATTACGGATGAAGACAAAAGAATAATTCTTGAACAGAATAATAAATATTCGTCAGAAGGTCTGCGCGTCCTCACCTTCGCGTATAAGGAGACCAAAGAGGAGCTCACCGAGGAAACCGAATACGGCTACACCTTCCTCGGCCTTGTCTCTATGATTGACCCACCGCGCGAGGAGAGTAAGCAGGCGGTTGCCGACGCAATCAGGGCAGGTATTAAGCCGATTATGATTACCGGCGACCACAAAATTACCGCCTCGGCAATCGCAAAGCAAATCGGCATTATGCGCATAGGCGATATGGCTGTAACGGGTATGGAGCTCGACGCGATGGACGACAAGGAGCTTGACGAAAAGCTCGAGAAAATCTCGGTTTACGCCCGTGTATCGCCTGAAAATAAAATCAGAATAGTCGAGGCTTGGCAGAAAAAGGGCAACATCGTCTCAATGACAGGCGACGGCGTTAACGACGCGCCCGCGCTCAAAAAAGCCGACATTGGCGTTGCTATGGGAATCACCGGTACAGAGGTCTCAAAGGACGCCGCGTCGATGATTTTGCAGGACGACAACTTTGCCACAATCATCAAGGCGGTCGCAAACGGACGTAACGTTTACCGCAATATCAGCAACGCGATTTTGTTCCTGCTCTCAGGAAATATGGCGGCGATTATCACCGTTTTGTTCACCTCGCTTTTGGCACTGCCCGTGCCGTTTGAGCCGGTTCACCTGCTGTTTATCAACCTTCTTACCGACTCACTTCCTGCAATCGCAATCGGTATGGAGCCGCCCGAGGACGGATTGCTCTCGCAAAAGCCGCGCGATCCCAAGCAGGGAATACTCACAAAGAAATTCACCTCGCTTATGTTCGGGCTCGGCGCTTTGATTTCGGTTTCGGTAATCATCGCTTTCTACCTCGGACTTCAGCAAAGCCCTGCCGTTGCAAGCACAATGGCATTCGCAACTCTCACGCTCGCAAGGCTTTTCCACGGCTTCAACTGCCGTTCCGACAGCTCGATTTTCAAAATCGGCTTTACCTCAAACCTCGCGAGTATCGGCGCATTTGTGCTCGGAGTACTGCTGCTTTCGCTCGTAATTTTCGTGCCGGGACTTCACTCGCTCTTTGCAGTTGCGGACATCGTAGCTCCGCAGGCAGGAATCGTCTTAGCGCTTGCCGCGGCGCCGACAATCATCATTCAGATTATTAAGGTAATCATCGAAAAAATAAAGAAATAAATCATTGACATTACCCTGTCTGTTCTTTATAATTAAAGTATAAATTTAAGGGAGGCTTGCATATGAATATTTGGCACGACATTAACCCCAAAAGAATTACCTCAGGAAGATTTTACGCTGTAATCGAAATATCGAAGGGCGGAAAAAATAAATATGAGATGGATAAGGAGACAGGTCTTTTGAAGCTCGACAGAGTTCTTTTTACCTCAACCCATTATCCCGCAAACTACGGCTTTATTCCGCGTACATACGCCAAGGACGGCGATCCCCTCGACGTTTTGGTGCTCTGCTCCGAGACCATTATGCCCATGACCTTGGTTGAGTGCAAGCCTATCGGCGTGCTTAAAATGATTGACGACAACAAGGACGACGAAAAGATTATCGCTGTTCCCGTAGGCGATCCGAACTACAGCGGCTACAACGATATCAAGGAGCTGCCCAAGCACCGTTTTGACGAAATCCGCCACTTCTTCCAGGTTTACAAAATGCTCGAAAAGGGCAAGGAAACCCAGATTAAGTCAATCAGCGGCGCTGAAAAAGCAAAGGAAGTTGTTCAGCTTTCAATCGAGAGCTATATTCTCGACTTCCAGCTCGCATAAAACTTTCAGTAAAAACAAAAGTAGGGTTCAGTCTTGACTGAACCGCGGCGTTAGCACATAAGTGTTGTTTTCGCGGTTCGTTCAAGACCGAACCCTACAGTGTATTATACTATTAAGTCTTTATCTTTTACAGCTTAAAATCCTCGGCGGTGTAGTTGCCGTAAAGCGAAACCTTGGTCGGCACTCTTAAAAGCGGATTGTAGTTAAAAGCCCTGCACTTGCTGTTTTGAATGTGTCTTGACTTTTTACAGCCGAAAATCCCGTTTTCAAAGAAAGCGTTGTCGCAGTAAGCGCAATCGGGAACAATATTTTTGCCGAAAAGCTTGTTTTTCATAGTGGTCACCCCGAAAATAAAATCTGTATACAGTATAACAGAAATTAAAGGTTCTTTCAAGTTATTTGGAGGTATAAATTGAATTTTAACTCAAAAGTTATGAAGCTCAACAATGCGGACACTGTGCCGTATTTAACCTATAATTCTTTATCGGAAATAAAATTTATTAATCACGCCTTTTCAACCCGTCTCGGCGGAGTGTCCGAGGGTGAGTTTACCTCAATGAACCTCGCGTTCAACAGGGGAGATAACCCTGAATGCGTGACGGAAAATTACAAAAGGCTCTGCAAAAGCGCAGACTTTGACTTTGAGTCCCTGACCGCCTCGGCGCAGGATCACCACACCTTTGTACGCGCCGTTACAAAAGCCGACAGGGGAGTGGGAATTTACAAGCCGCGCGATATGGAGAGCGTTGACGCGATAATCACCAATGAAACAGGCGTTACGCTTGTGACCTATTACGCCGACTGCACACCGCTTTATTTTGTCGATACCAAAAACAGGGCAATCGGACTTGCCCACGGCGGATGGCGCGGAACCGTCGGCAGAATTGCCGAAAAGACAATCCAAAAAATGACCGAGCTTTACGGCACAAACCCTGCGGATATCACCGCGGCTGTCGGCCCTGCAATCTCGGTCTGCTGTTACGAGGTCGATACACCCTGCATTGACAACTTCTACGCGCTTGAGGATTTGAATACGGATAAATTCATATTTCCCAAGGACGGCGGAAAATATATGCTCGATTTGCTCGAATGTAACAGGCAAATCCTTGTTTCCGCAGGCGTCAAGCCCGAAAACATCACCGTAAGCGACGTCTGCACCAACTGCAACAGCGAGCTGTTGTGGAGCCACCGCGCGACAAAAGGACATAGAGGTACAATGTGCGCGTTTTTATGTTTGACGTAAAAAACAAAAAAAGCCTCCCCCGTAACAAGTGACGGGGGAGGCTAAACGCGCTGTTTATTTAATAAACGGCACGTCCTTAACCTCAAACTCCCTGCCGTTCAGGTAATTGAGAATACCTGCGTCGATTGTAAAATTAAATCTCAGCTTGTAGCTGTACAGCGCCTGATACTTAAAACTATCGGGCGCTTTTTTGTTTTTGCCGTACTTTGTATCGCCCACAAGCGGATGACCGATATACGCCATATGCGCCCTGATTTGATGGGTTCTGCCGGTGAGCAGTTCAACCTCGGCAAGGCTGTACCTTCCGTCAAATTCAAGGATTTTGTATTTCGTCTTAATCTCCTTGCCGCCCTCAACGGGCTTTGGGTGAACCGTAACCTTGTTCTTGCTCTCATTTTTGGTGATAAAGCCTGTAAGCGTGTCGCTGTCCTTCTTAGGCTTGCCGTGGAGCAGGCAGAGGTAAAACTTTTCGAGCTCTCGCGTTTTCATTTTTTGATTTAAAATCCGCAGGCTCTCGGCGTTCTTTGCGGCAATTACAATTCCGCCAGTGTTGCGGTCAATTCTGTTTACAAGCGCGGGGCAAAACGCCTGCTCCTTCTCGGGGTCGTACTCGCCCTTGTCGTAAAGGTAGTGCAAAACCCTGCTTATCAGCGAATCAAAGTGGTAGCTTTTGTCGGGGTGGACAATCACGCCCGGCTTTTTGTCAAGGAGCAGAATGTTCTCATCCTCGTAGACGATATTAAGCTTTGCCGGAGCTTTCAAAAATTCATAATGCTTTTCCTCAGCGCCCTCAAAAAACTCGTCCTTAATAAAAAACTTAAGCACATCGCCTTCCCTGAGCATTTCATCGCCCGATACCTTTTTGCCGTTTAGCTTAACGCACTTTTTGCGGATATACATATACATCATCGACTTTGGCATGGTCTTAAAATGCTTTTGCATAAACTTGTCAAGCCGCTGGTTTGAGTCGTTCTTTTTAATTTCAAGCGTTCTCATACAATCACCGTTTCTATATTATAATAAATCGCGGAAAAATTCAAGCACACAATGCCCCCTGCCGTGTATTATGGTAAAGGGTGATAACGTGAAGTGCCGCAAACAAAAGGTTAAATCCGCCGTCTGCTTCGGCGCAGGCTTGCTTGTCGCGTCGCTGTTGCCGCCAAAATGGGTGTTGGTTGTCGCGGCAGCCGCGCTTGTAATAGTCAGCTTAACTTGTATCAGGAGGTAGCTATGAAGGTTATACTTATTGAAAATCCCAGGTTCATATCGGCAATTTTAAGGAAGATTTACGGTATAAAAAAGGTGAAGTGAGCTTGCCGTAAAACGCAAAGCCCGAATATATTTGCACAGGCGGACAAATGCGTCCGCCCTTTGCATTTTAAATTTGTATAGTAATAATTGCTAAATAATCTATCTTCTAAATGTGCAAAGTGACAAAATGAAAATTCAACCGAAAAATATTATTGAGTTTTATCGAAAAAACAGATATAATAAAATCGGAAATATATGCGGAAACTTACCGTAAAATTTAGGAGGATTGATTAACGATGAAAATGACAAAAAAAGTTATCAGCGTATTTCTTGTTGCTGCAATGCTGATTGCCGTTGCTTCGGTATCGTTCACGGCTTTCGCTTCAACAGGTACGCTCGCACCGACGTACTACTCCACCAACCCCGGCGGCAAGGTAGGCGTTCAAAAGACAATTACAATCGACGGCAGCGCTGCCGACTGGGACGAGAGTATGCTCATCGCCCAGGGTGCGGCTTGGGACGTTGCAAACCAGTTTAAGGGCGGTCACGAGAACTGCGTGCTCGATACATACGCGCTTTTCGGAGCGTGGGACAGCACCAACCTCTACATCGGCTGGCAGATGGTTAACACCACCGACACATGGGCAAGAGAAGGCGACGGCCCTCTGTCCGACGGCGGACGAGTTCTTGACGTTCCTCTCATTCTCGCTCTCAGCGTTGACCCCACAAGCACTTCAATGTCCAACAAGAACACCGACGGCAACTCAATCTGGGGCCAGAAGATGGGCGTTCAGTTTGACACCCACGTTGACCACCTGCTCTATATGAGCGGCAAGCCCGGTCTCGGCACACCTGCTATGTTCACAGCGGTTGACGCAAACGGTAATACAAACTACACCACAGGCTGCAAGGAGTTCACCAAAAACGGAATTGCCTACAAGATGGCAGAGACAAACATCTGCAGCCACATTTACGGTCTTAACGGTTCAACGAAAACCTCAGACATCTACGATGACAACGCAGGTTGGGTAGATTATAAGACCTTCAAGGGTTCATCGGGAACTCACAAGACCACATACGACTCATTCTATGAGATTAAAATTCCGCTTTCAACCCTCGGAATCGACGCAAGCTATCTTAGCACAAACGGAATCGGCGCAATGCTCGTAGCTACACGCGGAGAGTCGGGACTTGACTGCATTCCTTACGACGACACAATGCTCGACAACGCAACAGGCTCATATTCATCCGACCCGAGCACCTCAAAGGAGAAAGAGGACGTGGACGTTATCACCTCGGAATTTGCGAGAATCGGCGCTCTCGGCGGCGGAGTAACTCCCACACCTACTCCCACTCCCACAGAAAAGCTCACGGTTAACGCAAATTCAAACTACTTCCCGGCAAAGACCTTTACAAACAGCAACGGCGAGCAGTTTGTTACCGTAAACTACAAGCTCAAATCAACAGCTCCTCTCGTAAACGCTCAGTGGAATATGAGCTACGACACCACAAAGCTCAAATTCGTGTCGGCAGCAATGCCCAACGTTGAAGGCTTTGCGTGCGAGGAGAATACTCCCGGACTTGTCAAGGGCAACTTCTACACCCTCAACTTTGCTAATTTCACCACCGAGAAGGAATTTGTTTCCGCGACCTTCAAGATTTTGGGTTCGGGCACAACCACGACCAATTTCAACCTTGAAATTCTCGGCGTAAGATACGCTAACTCAAACAAATATCCCGTTGACAACGGCACCGCTCAGACCGTTTCCGGCGTTACCGTTACCAAGAGCACCGAGATCAAGGGTTCAGACGTAATGCTCGGTGACGTTAACGGCGACGGTATTATATCGGTTTCCGACGCGACCTTGGTTCAGAGGCACGCGGCTGAGATGATTACCCTCACCGGCGACGCCCTCGCGGCAGCCGACACCAGCAAGGACGGCTTTATCACAGTTGCCGACGCGACTCTGATTCAGCAGTTCGCAGCAGAAATGATTGACCATTTCTAAGTCAATTAACAAATAAAGATTAACAATTAACAGTGAGCTGCTGACCGAAAGGATGGCAGCTCTTTGTTAGTTATGAGTTAAGAGTTATGAGTTAAATAACCAAAAGCCTCCCCTGATACGCGAAGCGTTTTAGGGGAGGTGTCATTTTGCTCGCAAAATGACGGAGGGGTTGGCGTTTCTTGTAGCGCAAGTTTTCCATGACAGAAAAAATCCAAAAATTTTTTAAAATAAATGAAACCAAAACGCGTTCTGATGTATTTTATTAGTGAGGGGTGATAAAAATGCCGGAAAAGCTGTTTGCCGGTCTGACGTATAATCAGGCGGTGCAAAAATATTCTCATACTGTGGCAGGCGTGTGTGTAATGCGGATTCAAAACTACGCCGACGCCGAGGACTGCTATCAAAATGTGTTTATGAAGCTATTTGCACAGTCCCCTCAGTTTTCCGACGAGGATCACCTCAAAGCCTGGCTTATCCGCGTTGCCATCAACGAATGTAAGCTGTTTTTGCGCGATAACCGGCGTATGATCCCTCTCGACAGCTTAAAGGGCAGGGCGATACAGTTTTCTGAGGATTCCGGCGATATGTCGTGGGCACTTTTAAAAACCCCTCAAAAGTACCGCGACGTGCTCTACCTATACTACATCGAGCAGTACAGGGTAAAGGAGATTGCCGAAATCCTCAAACTTAACGAAAACACCGTAAAAACCAGACTGAAACGCGGCAGAGAAGCGTTAAAGAAAATTTACGGAGGTGATTAAGCGTGGATGAATTTAATTTTGACGAGTTAAAAAATTTCAGCGTTCCCGAAAGCTGGCTCAACAAAGCGCTCGAAATCCCCTCAAAAAAGCCCAAAGCCGCCCCAAAGTTTAAGTTTTATCGCTACGCGGCGGCAATAGCAGCGTGTGTGGTAATCGCCGCGGCGGTGACATTAACGGTAATGTTCGGCTTTAATAACGAAATCAACCTGACAAATCCCGAGCCTGAAAAACCTGAAAATATTTATAAGGCTGTTGAAACCACCGTTTCCGAAACGTCCGGAAATACGGAAGCGTTAACCGAAATATCCACTGAAAAATCATCCGTTGAAATCAGGCAGTCAACTACAAGCATTGAGCCTGCCGAAAATAAAGCAGATACTTTTAATAGCGGTAATACTAAAAAACAAAATCCAGAAAAAACCGAACCAAAAGAAATAACCTCGGAAAGCACAACACAATCATCAATAGACGAAAAAACCGAACCTGTGACAGTGCCGTGTGTTGAAGGTTTAACTCAGACCTCGAGTGCTCCTCAGGGAGAGAAAAGGTGTTATGCCGAGACTTCCGTTACGCCTGAGCTTGCGGACGGTAATATCTACTGCCGTCTTGAGGACAGCGGCGGAAATGTAATAGGGGACAGCGGCTTGTTCAGCGAAAGCAGGCTTGCGAAAAAGCAAACGGGTAAAAACGGAATGGTTATTTTGTCATACACCTTTGACAACGCAAAGGAGCTTGACGGAAAGACGCTTGCCGTAGTTTTCTATAACGCCAAAGGCGAGATAATAAAAAAGAGCAAGTTTGTGCCGTTCTTTGAGAATTTATATTTTAAGTTTAAGTGATGTGATTATGAAAAGATTATTAATCGGCGTATATTTATTTTCTATAGCTCTGTTGTTTTCAGCCTGCACCGCCTTACCTGAAAGCGGCGGCGTAAGTTATATAAGCTCTCAAAGCTATGTGTCGGGAGATAAGTATTCTCTGTGCTTTGAAAACACAACGGAAAAAGCACTTGAATTCAGCATTTACGGAGTTTTCCGCGACAATAACAGGGCGGCAGGCTTGGATGAAAACGGAATTATGAAAACCGCTGTTATCAACCGCTACAGCAAAACAAATATTGATTTTTATTTTAACGACACATCATCGCGCACGGTTCCGTATGACGTAATAATAATCGGTGAATATAAGTAATAAACAGCCCGGAGAAAGCTCCGGGTTGTCATATTTTACCACTCTCCCAAATATACTTATTACATAAACCAAAAAGGAGAGATAAATATGGAGTTTAATTCGGATAGCCGATCATTCTGCCTGCCCGTTACGGTGCTCGATACGGTTGCCGAACAGCTTGCCGATGTAGATTTGACCTTGCCCGATTATTGTCCGGATATCGAAAAAATCTTAAAATGTACCCTCGTTCCTCAAATTCAGACAAAATCCCTTTCGGGCGGTCAGCTTCAAATCGAAGGCAGTTGTTCCGTAAGCGTGCTCTATGTTGAGAGCGAGCACAAGACAATCCGCTGCTGCGAGCAAAGCGTTAATTTTTCCCAGAGCTTTTCCGTCCGTGACACCTCGGATAACTTCGCCGTAATTACCAAAACCAAGCCCGAGTACATAAACTGCCGCGCGCTCAGTCCGCGCAGGCTTGTTATACACGGCGCTTTTTCGCTGTATGTCAAGGTGCTGACTACTCAAAAAACAACGCTCTTTACGCCTGCCGACGGTTCGCTGGAGCTTTTGACAAAGAAAATGGACTTTGCCGATTTAACGGCGTTTTGTCAGGAGCAGTTCACCGTAAGCGAGGAAATCTCGGTCGCTGACAAGCCGCGCATTGAGGGGATTTTATATTCTAAGGTCACCGCCGCCGTTACAGATGTAAAGGCTGTCACAGGCAAGCTGATGGTCAGCGGAGAGCTTAACCTTAAGCTTTTCTACCTGACCGACGTTGAGAGCGGCGAGACCGCCAAGCTCGATTATATTCTGCCGTTCAGCCGTATCGCAGACTGCGAGGGAATTGACGAGAACACGCGCAATCTGCTCGGCTGCGACGTGATGAGCTACGACATCCGCCTTAAAAACGATATGCTGTCCGACAAGCCTGCCGTTGCGCTTGACGCTAAGCTTTGCCTGACCGCCGAGGGGTATGAAATTGAAAACAAGGAGCTTATCATCGACGCATATTCAACGGAGTTTGCCTCGGTTCCCCAGTTTGAGAACCTCAAAAGTGTCAGTGAGGTCAACCCCGTTTCCGAAAGCTATATCGAAAAGCTGACCGCGAGCCTTGACGACGGAAAAATCTCGAAAATCCTCGATATTTACTCCGACAGCGTGACAACAGACTCCAAGCCGTCAAAAGACGCGGTTGAGGTCAGCGGCAAAATCAACCTCTGCATTGTCGCGCTTGACGACAAAAATTATCCCATATTTATCGAGCGCTCCTGCGACTATTCGCACGTTCCAGACAGCACACAAGGCTGTAACGCAATGTACTTTTTACGCGCCGAACCGTCGGGAATAAGCTTCAGACTGTCCGACGACAGCTCGGCGGAAATCCGCTGTGAGCTGAAAATCACGGGCGGAGCGGTCAAAAACGAGGTGACAAAAGCGGTTTCGGGAGTAGAGGTGCTCGAGGATAAGCCCGTAAAGCCCGAAAATTGCTCGCTTATGCTGTACTACGCCGCTCAGGGAGAAAATCTCTGGGAAATCGCAAAGGCGCACAACACCGCGCTTGATTCGCTGTTAAAAGAAAACCAGGTTGAAGAATTAACCCTCGACAGTCCGCAAATGCTGTTGATACCAAAGGCTTAGGAGGCAGGACAATGGAGGAAAGAAACGTTTATCAGGATATTTCGCGCCGTACCGACGGCGACGTCTATATCGGGGTGGTCGGCCCCGTCCGCACAGGAAAATCGACCTTTATCAAGCGGTTTATGGACTTGATTGTCCTGCCGAATATCCGCGACGAGAGCGTATACCGCAGAACCGTTGACGAGCTTCCGCAGTCGTCGGCAGGCAAGACGATTATGACGACCGAGCCGAAGTTTATTCCCGAGGAGTCTGCCGACGTTGATTTGGGCGGCAACGTCACCTTTAAGGTCAGGATGATTGACTGCGTGGGATATATCGTGGACAGCGCCCTCGGCCACAGCGAGGAGGACGCTCCGCGGATGGTTAAAACCCCTTGGTCGGAGGAAGAAATGCCCTTTGAACAGGCGGCTGAGCTCGGAACGGAAAAGGTCATCACCGACCACTCGTCAATTGGGCTTGTAATCACGACCGATGGAAGCTTCAACGAAATTCCGCGCGAGGATTACCTTGACGCCGAGCGCAGGGTTATCGGGGAGTTAAAGGCGATTAACAAGCCGTTTATCGTACTGCTCAACACCGAAAACCCCGACTCCGACAGCGCAAAAAGCCTTGCGGAGAGTATGGCAGGGGAGTATCAAGTCCCCGTTTTGCCTGTGAGCTGTATGGATTTGAGCGAAACCGAGATTAAGCGTATTCTCGCACAGCTCCTATTTGAGTTCCCGGTAAGGGAGATTAAGGTTGACATTCCGCGCTGGATTGTCGCTCTCGACAAGGAGCATCCGCTTAAATCCGCGCTCTTTAATTCAATCAGAGAGTCGGCGCAGGGGATAGAAAAAATCCGCGAAATTCAGCACGCCGTGCAGATGCTCGAGGACAACGAATACGTAACTGCGGCTGAAATTCAGTCGCTCAACCTCGGTGAGGGTACGGCAACGGTCGGGATTAAGACCGACCACGGCTTGTTCTACAAGGTGCTGTCCGAGCAGACAGGGCTTGACATCGGCGGAGAGCTCGACTTGATGAATACGCTGAGCAAGCTGTCCGCAAAACAGGCGGAGTTTGACAAAATCGCCAAGGCTTATGAGCAGGTTGAGGAAACAGGCTACGGCATTGTAATGCCGACGATTGACCAGCTCACGCTCGACGAACCGCAGATTATCAAGCAGAGCGGAAAATACGGAATCAAGCTCAGGGCAAGCGCTCCGTCAATCCATATGATGCGAATTGAAACCCAGACCGAGGTCACGCCGATTGTCGGCTCGGAGCAGCAGTCCGAGGAGCTCGTGTCGTATCTTCTTAAAGAATTTGAGGAAAATCCCGAAAAAATCTGGGAGAGTAATATCTTCGGCAAGTCGGTTCACGAGCTTGTAAACGAGGGTTTGCACAATAAGCTCTACCGTATGCCTGCCGATGCGAGGCGGAAGATAGGGGACACTATCCAAAAAATAATCAACGACGGCTGTAACGGCTTGATTTGCATTATTTTGTAAATTTAAGAGATTATAAGAGAGTTGAGAGGTAATCTTTCGGCTCTCTTTTTGCTTATGACACATTAATATAATTTATCGCAAATTTTTAATATTGAAAAATCAAATAAAATAAAGTATAATATTTATGTATGTTTGATTTTTATGGAGGTGGGCATATGCAGTTATCAGCATTATTGCCAATGCTTAATGCGGTGGGCGAACTTACAATGGCTGAAAAGGGCATTTCCTCGGCAAAGGTAATCCTGACCGGCTTTGTAGTTGTTTTCGCGGTTTTGCTGCTGTTGATTATCATTATCAAAATCTACAGCGCGATTGTTAACAAAGCCCAGAGCGCAGGCTTTAAGGTTAAGAAAAAGGTTGAGACTCCCGGCAAGCCCGAGAAAACCGTGACCAAAGCCGAGCCTGTTAAGGAACAACCCGCACAGACTCAGACCGACGGTATTCCGGACGAGGTTATCGCGGTAATCTCAGCCGCAGTCGCGACAATGTACGGCGGCAAGGATAAAGTTAGAATAAAAAGCGTTAAAAAATCAGGCTCTAAGCGCTCCGCGTGGGCAAACGCCGGCGTGATAGAGAATACAAGACCTTTTTAGGCAGAGAGGAAGGATTAGATAATGGAAATATTAACAGGCTTTCTTGACGCTGTAAAGGGTATCTTCTACAGCTCGGGCTTGGTTAATCTTAACTGGCAAAACTACGCGATGATCGCGATTTCCTGCGTTTTGCTCTATTTGGCTATCAAAAAGCAGTACGAGCCCTTGCTTTTGCTGCCGATTGCGTTCGGCATGCTGCTCGTTAATCTCTACCCCGAGATTATGAGCCCTCCGTCTGTTGAATTGCTTACGCAGCAACAGGCTGACGCTGCAGGCTTTAACACCGCAGGGCATGCGGTTCAGATAATTGACGGCGTAAAATATTTTGAAAACCCAACCTACGGCGGCTTGCTGTACTATCTGTATCAGGGCGTTAAGCTGGGAATTTATCCTCCGCTTATCTTCCTCGGCATCGGCTGTATGACGGACTTCGGACCGCTTATCGCTAACCCCAAGAGCCTTATCTTGGGCGCGGCGGCTCAGATTGGTATTTTTATCACCTTTACCGGCGCGATTTTCCTCGGCTTTACCGAGGCAGAGGCAGGCGCTATCGGCATTATCGGCGGAGCTGACGGTCCTACGGCGATTTACGTTACCACAAAGCTCGCGCCTCACTTGCTCGGCTCAATCGCAATCGCGGCATATTCGTATATGGCGCTTGTGCCGATTATTCAACCGCCGATTATGAAGCTCCTCACTACCAAAAAGGAGCGTTCGGTTGTTATGGAGCAGCTCAGACCTGTTTCAAAGCTTGAGAAGATTTTGTTCCCGATTATCGTTGTAATTCTTATCGCGATTTTCCTTCCCGACGCAGCTCCTCTTGTAGGTATGCTGATGCTCGGCAACCTGTTTAAGGAGTCGGGAGTTGTAGACCGTATTGCAAAGGCGGCTCAAAACGAGCTGATGAATATCATCACGATTTTCCTCGGTACAACCGTCGGCGCTACGGCTTCGGGTACTAACTTTCTTAAGTTAGACACCATCAAAATTATCGTGCTCGGACTTATCGCGTTCTGTATGGGCACAGCGTTCGGCGTGCTGTTCGGAAAGCTTATGTATAAGTTTACCGGCGGAAAAATCAATCCGCTCATCGGCTCGGCAGGCGTATCGGCTGTTCCTATGGCGGCGCGTGTTTCGCAGAAGGTAGGCCAGCAGGAGAACCCCGGCAACTTCCTGCTTATGCACGCTATGGGCCCGAACGTTGCAGGCGTTATCGGCTCGGCAGTAGCCGCAGGCGTATTGTTGAATGTAGTCGGATAATTCCGTAAATTTTTAACTATAACAAAGGGAGCTGCGGCTCCCTTTATTTTTTTGTGGGATTAATGCTCTTAATTCTATTCTAGAATTAAAAACGCACACAGTTATAATATAATATATTTTGAATATTAATGTGTTGGTATTTTTATATAACGCAAAGGAGATTCAAAATGGCAGGAAATATCACAATTCAAAAAATTCTTGCAATATTATTGCACAGAATCGGATTTATACTTGCCGCAACTGCTGTTATGGCGCTGCTGTTCTTTATGTATACAAGCATTGTCATCACTCCCAGATACAGCACTTCGGCAATGATTTTTATTCAAAACTACGATAAGGCAAAAGCTAAAACCGACGATCCGGATTCTACCTCTCCGTCTCAGCCGGCAAATTCAAGCAGCAATTCAAGCAACAACCAGCAGGCTAAAAAGATTTTCAGCTCCGATATCAGCGGTTCAAGCTCTCTTGCAAATATTTGCGTTACGCTTTTCCAGAATACAGACGAAATCACACAGCTTTACGACGGCTGCACCGTAAATATGGCGGTTAACGAAAATACCTTCTATGTCACTATTACGGTTGACGGAACAGACCCGGTTAAATGCGCTAATGTGGCAAATCAAATCAGCGAGACATGTATTAACGTTTATCCCAAATATTTTGATTACGGTCAAATCGGTATAATCAGAACTGCCAAAGAGCCTACCGCTCCTTATTCGCCCGATAAGTTTAAGAACACCCTTATCGGCGCGGCAATCGGCTTGGTACTCGCCTGCGTAATTTCAATCCTTCTTGAGCTTATCGACACCACAATCAAGCCCGACGAGGATCTTTCCGAGATTTACAAGGTTCCGGTATTTGCCGAAATCCCCGACTTTGAGACTTAAGGCAGGTGACGGACTATGAAAATTAAAATCGGTAAGAAAAACAAAAACAATAATGCGGAAATGCGCACGGAGACAATCTCCGATAAGAGTAAATTCGCGATTGTCGAGTCCTACAAGTCCGCAAGGTCGAACATTATGTTCTCGCTTTCAGCCGACGACGACAAGCTTTTTGCTGTAACGAGCTACTCAAAGGGCGAGGGAAAAAGTACCGTTTCCGCAAACCTCGCAATCTCCTTCTCAAAGATGGAGAAGAAGGTTCTCCTTGTTGACTGCGACCTTCGCCGCCCGAACATTCACAACATTTTTAAGATTGAAAACCAGGCGGGACTTTCAAACGTAATCGGTAAGATGGTGGAGTTTGAGGAGGTTATCCACAGAAATGTGCTCCCAAACCTCGACATTCTTCCGTCAGGCACAATCCCTCCGAACCCCTCGGAGCTGCTCTGCTCGCCTAAATTTACAAACCTTATTAAAAAGCTTTACGAGGAATACGATTATATCATCTTCGATACTCCGCCTATCGGCGTAGTTGCCGACGCACTGCTCCTAAAGGACATCATAGCAGGCTTTGTTGTGGTTCTTCGCGAACGCTCGACAACCCACGGCGACGTACAGAATATTATGGACAGTATGAAGCTTGCCGATGCTAAGATTCTCGGCTTTGTAAAGGTAGGCTGTACTTCAAACAAAAAGCGCAGCCGCCGCGGCTACTACTACTATCAGTATTATTAAAACTGAATTGAATTTAATAAAAATTGCAACAGGCTCACTAAGTTTTTGCGTAGTGAGCCTGTTTTCTTTCTGCCAAAACGCCGAAAATGCAGGATTTTCAAAAAAGACTTGCATTTTTCCGCCGGTTGTTATAGAATATATAAGGTCATTTTTTATTAAGGAGAGCATTATGAACTACTTAAATTGCAGCGCTGAAGAGCTTGAGCGCGAGTATCAGAGCTTAAAGAACAAATATGACGAAGAAAAAGCAAAGGGATTGAACCTCAATATGGCGAGAGGCAAGCCCGGCAAGGAACAGCTTGACCTGTCAAACGGCATTTTAGATGTATTTACAAGCGAGTCCAATTTTATCGGTGACGACGGCGTGGATATACGCAACTACGGTATCCTCGACGGTATTTACGAGTGCCGTAAGATGTTCGGACAGGTTTTGGGCGTAGACAGCGAAAACGTAATGATTGGCGGCAACTCCAGCCTCAATATGATGTTCGACACAATCAGCTGTATGATGACAAAGCCGATTGTCGAGGGCTGCGACGCTTGGTATAAGGTAGAAAACAGAAAGTTCCTCTGTCCGTCACCCGGATACGACCGTCATTTCGGAATTACCGGCTACTACGGCTTTGAGATGATTCCGATTCCCATGACCGAGAACGGCCCCGATATGGATATGATTGAGGAGCTCGTTGCAAACGACGACAGCATCAAGGGAATTTGGTGTGTACCTAAGTACTCAAACCCCCAGGGAATTACCTACAGCGACGAGACTGTAAGAAGATTTGCAAATCTCAAGCCTGCCGCAAAGGACTTCAGAATTATCTGGGATAACGCATATTGTATTCACGACATCACAGACACGCCCGACTCACTCCTCAATATTTACGACGAGTGCAAAAAGGCAGGTAACGAGGATTTGCCGATTTTGTTCTGCTCAACCTCAAAGATTACCTTCCCGGGCGCAGGCGTAGCGGCAATGGCAGCTTCAAAGAACAATATGAAGGTGTTCAAGGAGCGCTATAATTATCAGATTATCAGCTACGACAAGATGAATATGCTCCGTCATGTTCAGTATTTCGGAGATTACAACGGAATGCTCGAGCATATGAAAAAGCACAAGGCAGTCCTAAAGCCGAAGTTTGACATCGTGCTTAACGCTCTCGCAAGTGAGCTTGAGCCCGTAGGAATAGGCGAGTGGACAAAGCCGAACGGCGGTTATTTTGTAAGCATTGATGTTCTTGAGGGTACCGCAAAGCGCGTGGTACAGCTCTGCAAAGAGGCAGGCGTAGTTCTAACAGGCGCAGGCGCGACATATCCCTACGGCAAGGATCCGAAGGATTCAAATATCCGTCTTGCCCCGACCTTCCCGCCCAATGACGAGCTTGTAACCGCAATGGAAATCTTCTGCATTTGCGCAAAGCTCGCCGCATGCGAGAAGCTCCTGCAAAAATAATAATCAAATCTCACTCCTCCGGCAAACACCGGGGGAGTTTTTGCATTTAAAGCCTCCACCGATTGCGGGGGAGGTGGCACGCAGCCAAAGCGGCGTGACGGAGGGGGCAGACAGTAGTAATGAATAATGAATGATGAATAATGAATAATGAATAATTGTAGGGGCGGACCCGC
>Ga0310695_10001753_pt1 | contig 49215 bp, 85 predicted proteins | sample RumenRJG_04DNA_FD_203882 | JGI IMG/M metagenome (GOLD analysis project Ga0310695, IMG submission 203882) | Bovine rumen microbial communities from Lethbridge, Alberta, Canada - RJG_04 (v2) (version 2) | ecosystem: Host-associated > Mammals > Digestive system > Stomach > Rumen | place: Canada... | reverse complement strand
AGGCTATGTCACCAAGAAGGTGGACGATGTCAACGGGGTTAGGATGGTGAGTCTCAAGGCGGTTTTCCCCGGTCAAGAATCTTTACCTGCGGTCAACTCAGTTGACCAGAGGGGGGTAGTCAAGAAAGTTGACCACCAGTCAACTTTGTCAACTGAGGTGGTCAACTCAGTTGACGGGGGTGGTCAACTCAGTTTACCCAATAATATAAAAGAAAATATATATAAAAATATAACACACACCGCGCGCGCGAGTGAAGATTCCTCAATGTTCTACATATCCTCTGTCGAGAGGGACACGGTGGGTTATCAGCCGGATGCGGTGGCTCAGCTCAAACGGGAAAGACTCCGCAAGGCGGTGGAGGATCTCGCCGCCACCGGTGACTCAAGGTACGCAATGACACCATTGCAGATCTCGAGGTTCGTTAACTACTGGGGAGCGAGATTAAGGCAAACCGACCGTGTGAGGGCGGAGCAGGATGAGTATTTCATCCTTCCGGCCAAGATAGAGTCCTGGGTGCTTGGGGACAAGGTCAAGGACGTGGCCAAGGCGGCATCGTCAGCGGTTCCCGTGGCGCCGGTTGACGCGAGACCTATCAGCGAGAGATTGACCAAGATATAACAGCCATGACTATTGAAGCTATTAGGGAGGCGCGGAGGAGCGCCAAGATCGCCACGATGGACGAGCTCTCTCTCCAGGCGGCGACGCAGGAGATCATGAGGGAGACGGCTATGATGAACGGCAAGGACTTCACGATTGTTACGCAGTTCTCGACCTTGCTGTCCAGAAAACTCCGCACGGAGTTCGGTGGTCTAACAATAGACGAGGTACAACTTGCTTTCTATGCCGGGACGGAGGAGGAGTTCGGGAAGAATTACACGATCACTTACGCCACCCTCCTCTTGTGGCTCAGGGGCTATGTAAACGATCGTCGAGTGGTCCTTGTTTACGAGGATGAGAGGAGGAAGGCACTCAAGGAGAGAAGAGCTGCTGAGCCTGCGATGACGGAAGAGCAAAAAAAGGAGCGGATAAGAAGGGGAAATATTGAGGTCATCACCCACCGCTGGCAGGATATCGCCGCCGGGAGGGACTCCTTCGAGGTGCCCAGGGCCGGTGCCTTGGCGTTTGATTACCTGGTCGGGGTCGGGAAGATAAGCCCGGACGCCGCAAGAAGGAAAAGGGCGGAGGCGCGGGCCGCTGTCGATGTCCCGCACCCTTTCGTGGCGGCGCTGGACAACGCCCGGGCGGATGAGATCCGTGAAGCCGTTGTCAAGAATGCTGAGCTCGATATATACTTGAGGGATCTTTATAACTCCGGAGGGGAGTTGAGGTCAATCGGGATATACAATGACATGCCGAATTATTTATAAAAACCTATCAGTATGAATTACAATTTATCAATCGAGATCGGGAAAATTCCCGGCGCCCGCGTTAAAGAGATCGAGGGGAAAAACGGTCCTCGCACATGTGTCGTCATCCCCATTGACAACGAGAGGGGCATGTGTGTTGACTCTTACGAGAAGTTCGACCATAAACTTGGTGGAATGGTATGGTTGCCGTTGAGGTCCGTGCGCCTCAACCTTCAGGCGCTTGAGAGCAGGGATGTCCGTTTCGGCTCTCATTATATCAAGCCGTCATTCTCCAAAGAGTTCTATCGGAATATTGCCGATGAGGACAAGAAGAACATCCCGATCGTCGGCAACATGAAGGAGATGCCCTCTTCGAGAAAGAGTGAGCAAGGGAGCGGGAACAGGATTGACAATAGCGAGGACTGGTGATATGGGAAAGAAGTACGGTAACCATGAGGTTATGTACCGGGGTCTGAAATTCGACAGTGAGTTGGAGCGTGACAGATGGATAGTCTTGTCATCCGCTCAGGAGTCTGGGAAGATAAGCGGGTTGAGAAGACAAGTGCGCTTCGAGCTGATTCCGAGACAGCTCGGCCATAAGACCATTACGACCAGATCCGGGAAGACACGTCAGGTCTTGACAGTTCTGGAGTTCGGGGTTGATTACATCGCTGATTTCCTTTACTACAAAGAGGGCGAGCTCGTCATTGAGGACACGAAGGGCCACAAGACCCGTGATTACGTTATCAAGAGGAAAATGATGCGCTACCAAGGGCATCCGATTAGGGAGGTCAAGAGACCTGGGGAGGCTATATGAGCTCGAAACAACCTGTGACGTTCGAGGACGTGGAGACTAACGTCCTTTTCATGATGAGCCTCTCTATGGATCTGATCTTGAGGGATATTGACCGCAAGATCCGGGTCGAGGCACTATCGAGAGGGATGGTTGGCGGATTCAAGCATGAGAAGAAGATGCTGTTCACCCGCTTTACCCAGGCGGTCAGGACGGCTTGCTTTCTCGCCGAGCAGCTTGGTGATGATGTGATAGCGAGTACCGCCAAGTCCAACTACAAGGATCTGAATGTCTGGCAAGCGGAAAGCAACGAGCTGGCGAGGCTGATCCTTCTTTATGCTGACAAGTCAAGCGAGGAGGGAGCCACGGGGAGAATATTTGATTTTATCGAGTCATTCGCCGGGGCGGGGATAGTCACGGATGAGAAACTGGATCCATTCTATCTGCGATGACACACGCGAGTTTATTCAGCGGAATCGGTGGCCCAGAGGTAGCCGCGGCCATGATGGGGTGGGATAATTCCTTCCATTGCGAGATCAACCCCTTCGGACGGGCGGTGCTGGAATACTGGTTTCCTAATTCAAAGAGTTATGAAGACATCACAAAGACAGATTTCAGAGAGTGAAGAGGAAAGATTGACATCCTCACCGGAGGCTTCCCCTGCCAGCCTTTTTCCTACGCAGGGAAGCGAGGCGGACGAGAGGACGAGCGTTACCTCTGGCCGGAGATGCTGCGGGTTATTGACGAAGTCAGGCCCACTTGGGTCGTTGGTGAGAACGTTGCTGGAATCACCACTATGGTCGAAGGAGGGGTACTCACTCCGATGGGAAGCGACACCACTCTGTTCGGAGAGGGTGACGGACTTCACCGATACGAGCTGCGGCAATCCTTCACCATCGAGCGAATATGCCGAGACCTTGAGGGTCTTGGATACTCCGTCCAGCCGGTGCTTGTTCCGGCTGCGGCTGTCGGCGCTCCCCACCGAAGAGACCGGGTCTTCATTATTGCCTATGCCGGAGGGGGAAACATTGTCGCAGGAGATAATTCAGAACGAGAAATACAAGTGCCTTTTTCCCACTCCGAGAGCGTGCCGTTTTATGGCAGCATCTCTGGAAGGCGAAGGAATAAGGAGCGAGAAAAGTTTTCCAAATCTGGAGGTGGTGATAGCGAGGATGCTTCCCACTCCCACGGCCAGGGACGAGAAGAATCCCAGCTCACCGAACTCCTCCCCGAAAACCGGTGGCGGGACTTTCCGACTGTCTCCCCTGTTCACCGAGGAAATGATGGGATTCCCTTTCCTATGGACTGCCTTACCGTTCCTCCAATTCCCAAGCCCCCAACATACGGGAAAGGAAGCCCCAAGCAATATCCCTTCGGCAAGTGGAGAACCGAATCCCTCAAAGCCTACGGAAACGCCATAGTCCCCCAGGTGATGTATAGGATATTCCAGGCGATAGAGAGTGTTGAGGAGTAACCGTCCTTAATTTAACAACCAACTTTATTTAACAAATATTACATCATGAAAGCGATTGAAAGAATCATTGAGAACGGACAGAAGGTCATTGTCCGCACCGAGAAGGCCGGGGTGTTCTACGGCGTTGTCACAGAGTTTGAGAATAACACGGCGGAGATCCGGAATTGCCGGAGGATCTGGTACTGGGTCGGGGCTGCGAGTCTCTCCGAGTTGGCGGAGACTGGCCCCAAGAAGCCGAGCAACTGCAAATTCAGCGTGACGGTAGGCTCGATAGTGGTCATGGGTGTCAAGGAGGTCATCCCCTGCACTGACGCTGCGTCTAAAGCCATTGAGGAGGTTCCCGTATGGAGAGCGTAGCGACCGTTGAGGAGATTCGCCGGTTCCTTGCCGTTCCTGGCTCTGGCTCTGGCTCTGGCTCTGGCTCTGGCTATGGCTCTGGCTATGGCTATGGCGATGGCTATGGCTCTGGCTATGGCTCTGGCTATGGCTATGGCTATGGCTATGGCTCTGGCGATGGCTCTGGCTATGGCTATGGCTCTGGCTATGGCGATGGCGATGGCTCTGGCGATGGCTCTGGCTCTGGCTCTGGCTCTGGCTCTGGCTCTGGCTATGGCGATGGCGATGGCTATGGCTATGGCGATGGCTCTGGCTATGGCTCTGGCGATGGCTATGGCTCTGGCGATGGCGATCTCCGCAAGTTCGAGGATATGGATGTCTATTACATCGACGACATTCCCTGCGTGATCTGCTCCATCCACCGGAACATCGCCAAGGTTGAGGTCATCAGGAACGACTTCACGCTGACGCTTTCCTATGTCGCCAAAATAGGCAGGTCTTTCGCGCACGGTGACACACCCAGAGAGGCTGTTGAGGCCGCGACCGAGAAGGACGTGGAGGATTGTCCGCTTGAGGAGCGGATCGACCTCTTTGTTGAGTCCCATCCGGATCTGGACACGCCTTACGGAGACCTCTTCCGGTGGCATCACACGCTCACCGGCTCCTGCGAGTTCGGAAGGAAGGAGTGGTGCAGGACGCACGGCTACCAGCCCACTGACTCCATAACCGTCAGGACGTTCATCGAGCAGACCCGGAACGATTACGGCGGCGATGCTATCCGCCAGCTTGCCGAGAGATACGGACTGACGATCTGACATCATAGCCTTGATGGTATAAGTGGTATAACCGCCGGAATGGCCAAATCCGGATTGCAAGCGGGCCATGTTCGGAGATGCGGGTTCGATTCCCCGGGAGGGAGCCTGACTAAATTTTTGAAAGATATGAGTTTTATAGCAAGACAGCCAAATGGGCTATTGTGCCGTTTCTCCACAATTGTGGATTGCGTCACGGAATTTAACATGACTGAAGAGGATTATGTCGAGTATTGTGCCGAAAGAGCAAGAGAAGAGGCCAGATACAACCTCTCTCGGAGATCTTTTGTGCGACCATATCAGCTTGTGCTTGACGAAATTCGCTTTGATAATATTACGGAGGAAGAGTTTGCCGAGATAAGGCGACAGATGGAAACGGAGGTTGAGAAATGAGAGCAATAGCTTATATCATCATCGCCGCCATCGTTTTGGCTATTGGCTGGATCGTATGGGCGGTGATAGAGGAAGGCAGACCTGAATTGCCAAACAAGGAAGACGAGAAATGAAGGAGATAATAAGAAATCTTGTCTGCGTCATCATCGCAATCATATTAGTTTTAGCGGGAATCCTCGTGAATTTCGTTAATCGCACAGAACAAACACACACGATCTTATCAATAGACAAGATTGAAGCGACGGAGGGTGATTCTGAAGGGTTTCATACGCGGATATATTATCAAGTCTCAACAGATAAGGGCGCTTACCATATCAGAACATCTGGCCTTAATGCCGCTCCTCAATGCGCAGGCATAAAGAAAGATTCCTCATATATCCTTGTAACACGAGGCGTGAGAGTTCCTATCATCGGAGTTTATCCATGTATCATTGATGTAAAGGAGGACGAGAAATGAATATAATTCTTAAACGATTTCCTTGGCTGATTGTTAAGTCCATCCCGGGTTGCAAAGAGACACGCCAGTTATTTCTGCTTCCAGGATTACTCGTAGGTAAATGGTATTTTACGATTTTCTGGATAAGAACAATGCTGACGGTGAATTTACTATGACGCGGAGAATAATCCCGCCTATCGTGATAGATTGGAATCGGCGTGGGAAAGTTACCCTTCCCGTGTCCTGTTTCAAGGGCGAAACGCTCTTTATGGATGCAAGCGCTATCCTTGACCGATTTTTTGAGTATCCGGCACCGGCAAAGTATCAGCCCAAGTTCGAGGTTGGAGAGATTGTGGCCGTGGCGCAGGCATACAAAGACACTTGGGGGAATCCCGACTTCCTTTTTGCTCATAAGCCTGGTTGGAACAACAAGATGTTTGTCAGTGCAGACCTTATGCCTCACCAGATCCGCATCACCAATGTCTGGGCCGAGAGGCTCCAGGACATCAGCGAGGAGGATTGCTTGAGAGAGGGCATCTACGAAGTGCCGTTCTGCGAATTTGCATGGGATGACAACGGCAAGACCTTCAAGACCGCAAGGGAAGCATTTGCTACCCTCATTGACAAGGTCTCCGGCAAAGGGACGTGGGAGAGCAACCCGTGGGCATTTGCGAATGAATTTGAACTTGTAAAATAATCATGGAAAAGACAATGGCAATCAGTTACAACCCTCCGAGCGTCAGCGACCTCTGGAGGAAAGTCAGGAGGGCGACCCTCGTCAGGATGCGGGCTGTCAGAATCAAGAGTGAGGTCAACGCCTACTACCACGGCACGGTACACAACTGCGCCAGGGTGTCGGCTGTCAACAAGACACTATCCTTTGCGGTTCACCGTGTCGGCATCTTCGGTGGTCCGGTGGTGGAGCAGATCACAAGACCGGATATTGTCCAGCTTTCCGAGGTTGACAAATGCGTCATAGTCAAAGACGGGATGGTATATGAGCTTAAGAGGGAGGAGCGGTGATGCTTGACGGACTAAAGGAGCTTTACCTGAATATGAAGGCCTTGGAGCTAATTATCTCGCTCGTACTTTTAGTGTTGTGCGTGATAGCTTGGCTTATCCTTAAAATCAAAGACTTAAAGAAAAAGTGATATGAAAAAAGAAGAAGCAATTAGGGATATTAAGCGATTCATGCGTATTCTCCCGAATGATATGCAAGAGGCGATCATGGTCCTTGTTCCCGAACTCACAGATAGCGAGGACGAGAGGATAAGGAAGCATATAGTCAAATTCATTGACGAACAATATCCGACACACGGAAGCCTAAAGGAGGAAAAGGACAAGATGCTTGCTTACCTCGAAAAGCAGAAAGAGCAGAAGCCCGCAGAGTGGAGTGAGGATATTATCCAAAAAGCCGTTAAAGAAGTTGGACTAACTCAGTATCAAATAGACTGGTTCAAAACTAATGTATTCCAGCCAAAGCGAGAGTGGAGCGAGGAAGATGAAGCAGCATGGGGTGATTTGATGTGGTGCATTGAGCAGGCGAGGAAATCCGCAAAAGATGAAAACGACATGGGGAATATCTGGTTTGCTGAAAATTGGGTTAAGAACAGGCTCGAATCCCTCCGTCCTCAAGGTAGTAAAGATTCCTTACAACCTCATTGGAAACCAAGCGAGGAGATGAAGCAAAACTACATCCGCAAGGATGCCCTCTTGGAAATCATCAAGGAAGAATCCAAATTCTGGGACGACGGAGAAATGATTTTCAGATCATTGGTTGACAAAATAAACTCTATGTAATGGAACAACTGAAACAATACTTATGGATCGAGTTCTCTCATTCTACTATTCCAAAGTACTATAAATACTTTGAAGAGTGGTTCTCAAATCTTACAGAGAATCAGATTCTATTCTATACAGCATATATGAACGGATTAAAAACACCATATTGATATGTGTAAATATATCGATGCCAACAAACTGAAAATTGAGAAAAAGGTAATATCTGAGAGTCGTGGTGTTATAGAAGGCTTTGATGTCGTAAACGGTTCGCCGACCTTGAGTCTACGGACATCTGTAATGTCCTATGAGTCTGGTCATATAGAAGATGCTGTTATACGACTCCCTTATACTGGACGAATAGATGATGCATACGATATAATCGTCCACGGCCCAGGATGGGTGAGAATTATTGTTGAGACAGAGTATTAAAGATTATGAAACTTAGAGATTTTATCAATAAAACCGAGCAGGGTGCTCAACTATGTTCCTGCGGTGAATACGATTTATCGGTTCTTCTCCCGTTCATGCCGGGTCCTTTTGAATTGCCTGTTGAGGACTTACATTTATATCTCCACGAAGGAGATAGTAAAGTAACTATTTCATTTGATACTCAAGAAATCAAAAAAGAATCGAATCTATTATTCGACATAGATCCAGAGTATAAAGCTGGTGATCAAGTATGGTATTTTGATCATGACATTCCCCCGTCTGTTTGCCTTTGTGATATCTTGTATGTTGCTCAAGTCGATGGAAAAAAACGCTACAGAATTAGCGAGACTAATGGGAGGAACATCGGCTTAGTTCCGGGAAGTCTTCTATTTTCCACTCGTGAGGACTTGCTTTATTATTACTTGCAACAGTTAATTCCATGGAGATATGGACGAGATGGACGAATTCACTACTGATTCTGTTCTGACAAAAGCCGAAACAAAAATAGCGTCCGGCTATGTATGTGGTTTGATCGGAAAAGAGATAGCCGACAAGTGTGGCATCAGCCCCCTGACGGTGGTGCGTCACACTCAGGATATTTATGCGAAGACTGGGATTTCCCACTCCACTAACGCATTGGTCGCATGGTTTCTCTCTAAGAACTTTAACCTTGACCTTTCCGAGTTTAAGAGAAATCTCGGAGCATTCTGCTTGTTCCTGCTCGTCTCCTTCCAAATAGCCACCACTGATTTTGACAACTCTTTTGTCAGAAGGACATCCTCTCGTCGTGTTGAGGCTCGCAGATGTGGAAGAAAGACGCGGCGAGGTCGTGAGGATGATACATATTATTTGGAGGATTAACTATGATAGAAAAAGATAAAGTGAGAAACACGATGCTTGATGGCTCGTTAACACATCAGCGCCGCCAGACGCTGGCTTGGGACTCTCAGACAACAAGAGACCGGAACGCTGGGCGATACATCCGTGAGAGATCCGGAGCGCCCTATAACACATCGCGTTGGCATAAGCTGGCTAAAGCGTTCATTGAGGATCATCCTCTGTGCGAGGAGTGCAAGCGCAAAGGAATCCTCAAGGCGGCTGAGTGCGTTGACCATATTGACCCCTGGCCGATCTGCGAGGATTACTTCTTTGACCGCAGGAACCTTCAGGCGCTGTGCAACCAGTGTAATATCGAAAAGGGTAACAGAGACAAGACGAGGATCTCGGAGTGGCGACGCCAGAAGGGGGAGGGGGTCAAAATCTCTTCGCTCCCCCGATCGGATAACCACTCCCCCAATCGAACAACCGAGAGAAGTGTTTTTTGAAATATTTTTTGACAAATGGAGACTGACCTTATAACCGACTACCGCCAGATCAGGATAAGCGGGTACAAAGACTTGTCCGTCAAGGGCAAGGCCTTGTATAGGGAGAAGTGTAACGAGTTGATCCGTGACGGGGAACTCCGGAAGGGACACCTTCAGACACTCCTTCTCTGGGCTGACCATTACGACCGATACTGGCGGCTTCGCAAGGAAGTGGACGAGGAGGGTGAGACCTACATCACTCATAACAGGGACGGTGAGAAGATGATAAAGCAGAACCCGAAGGTCGATATGCGTGACAGGGCAGAGGCTAAGGCGACAAAACTTCTGAATGAGTTCGGTGCGACTCTCCGCCAGTCCCGCAAACTGGGAAAGGAGAAAAAACCGCCGAAGACGGATCTGGATATATTTATGGAGAAGATAAATGGAGGCGGAAACTGATTTGCGCGGGCGCCTGGAGCGCTATGTTGACGAGATCCACACCGGCAGGCTCGAGTCATGCCGGACGATAAGACTCGCCATAGAGCGCTATCGCAGGGATCTTGATAACCCGGATCTTTATGTCAACTACACGGTTCTCGCCACATTCGACAAATTCTGCCGGGAGTTCAAACACTATAAAGGCCCGCTGTCAGGCCAGCGTTTCGTGATGGCGGACTGGCAGATATTCGTGGCCACGAATATCCTGTGCCTGAAGTATAGGAGCACAGGGTTACGCAAGTATAGGCTGGCGGACATCGAGATCCCGAGGAAGAACGGGAAAACTTTCTTTGTGGCGATTCTTGGCTTGTTCCTTTTCCTATTGGATGGGGAGTCGGGCCCGGAGGTCTACACGGCAGCTGTCGACCAGGCGCAGGCCCGGCTATGCTATGACGCCGCAGAGAACCTGGTGATGAGGTCAATATTCCGCCCTATGGTGAAGAAGTACAACTGGGGGATGACTGCGCCAGGAACGGTCGGAGTTTTCAAACCTCTCTCGAAAGATACGGAGAACAAGGACGGGTTGAACATTTTCGGTGCGATATGCGACGAGGTTCATGCATGGCCTAACACGAAGATGATGGATGTCATTGAGACCGGAACGGGGGCGCGCAGCCAACCCGTGATAGTAAGGATCTCGACAGCCGGGATAGACACCTCTGTCCCGTACTACCGTGACATTGAGGCGTTCATCAATGAGCTTGAGGGGATAATTCCGCTTGAGGAGGATCACTTCTTCTTCCTTTTTACACCCGACAAGGGTGATGACTGGGAGGACGAGAAGGTATGGAAGAAGCTGAACCCGAACCTGGGCGTGTCCCTCACCTGGGACTACATGCGGAGCGTCTACAACAAGGCGAAGATCCGGGGAGGCTCAGCCGCTTTCGCCTTCCAGACGAAGAACCTGAACATGTGGGTGGACGCCCCGGAGGTGTGGATTCCTGACGAGGATGTTGTCGCCAACAACAAGCCCTTTGACTTCTCGGCCCTTGACGGGCAGGACTGTTACGTTGGCCTTGACATAGCATCCGTCAGGGATATAACCGCAGCCGCCCTGTACTTCCCCAAGTACAAGGTTGTCAAGTTTCTTTTTGTCGTCCCGGAAGCGAAGATAAACGGGGATGACATTGAGAGGAGCAGGGTGGACTACCGTCTCTGGCATGAGCAGGGCTGGCTGGATTTATGCCCTGGCAATCAGCTGGACGATGACTGGTACCTGGATTATTTGTTCTCACATATTGAGCCGTATAAGGTGAAATGTATAGCGTTCGACCCTTATCGGATGTATGGGATGCTTCCTAAGTTCGGCAAATACGCTCCTGTGGCTATGAAATACGACCAGACGATTCGTTACTTGGGCCCGCCCACGTTTGAACTTGAGAGGATGGTTTTCGCTCATGAGCTTAACTTCTTGGACAACCCGGTCATCCGCTGGATGTTCAGAAACGTGGTCATCTATCGGGGGCCCAATGGGGAGACGAATATGAGGGTCGATAAAGCTAAGTCAAGAAACAAGGTGGACGGCGTGGCGGCGCTCATTGACGCCATAGGCGGCTGGCTCAATGATGAGGCGGCAGCCACAACAAAGATCATTTATCAAAATCATAGCTTGCGAACGGTATGAGAGAGGGTAGAGTTGTCAAGGCGAGAGACCTTGTTGACAGGAAGAGTTTCGTCAGGGAGTTCTGGAAAGTCTTGCGTGAGGAGCGACGACATGATCAAAGTGTCAGCCGCAGGGATGTGTTCGACTTTCTGAATGGAGTCTATTACGCCGAGTACGGTGTGGATGCTTATCCCTCGTTCAACGCATTCCGTCACTCCAAGGAGTTCCGTGACCCCGATTTTGAGTGAATTGTGCCATGATTAGGCACATTGGGTAAAATTTTACCCACTTGCGGATTTTTCGCTCGCTATAATTGCGTCGGATAATTCGCGATTATGCCTCTATTTACCAAACTTTCCAAATGGATCTCGGAGCGACGTGGCGTGACTGTCGGCCCTTCCAACATGGCCGCGACTCTTTCCCCGGCGCTACGAGGGCTTGCCGTAAATAACGACTCAGCGATGAAGATTACGGCGTTCTACGCAGGTATCAGACTGATCTCGGAGAATGTCGCGGCGTTGCCTAAATCCATTAGAAGATTTACAGACAGCGGGCCGGTCTCATCCGAGGATCTCCCGGCATATCGCTTGATCAGCATCAGGCCAAACCCCTACACCAACGCTTATGACTTCTGGAATGCCATAACCACTTGGCTTGAGGGCTGGGGTAACGCTTTTGCCATCATCAAATGGAGCAATCTCGGTGTCCCTCTCGCATTATACCAGGTGCATCCATCTTGTGTCACAGTCGCTGTGGTCAACGGTCGAAAATGGTATAAGGTCGTGATGGACGACCCGGATCTCGCTTTCTTGAACGGCACATACGCAGACGACGAAATGCTCCACTTCATGCTTGTGACGATTAATGGGATCACAGGCGTGAACCCGGTAGTCTATAACGCTCTCTCTCTCGGTAAGAATCTCGCCACCGAGCAATTCGGTGCGGAGTTCTACGAGAAAGGCGGCAATATCAAGGCTGTCATGGAGGTGGATGGCTCAATGGGTGACGATGCCTATAACCAGTTCATGCGTCACTTCAAGCAGAGCTCGGCAAACTTCGAGACTCCTCTATTGGAGTATGGAATAAAATACAAGCAGCTGTCGGTTAATCCGGTCGCCGCCCAGCTCATTCAGTCGGAGACATTTTCCCTCCAGGATGTGTGCAGGATTTTGAATATCCCACCCCACATGATCGGGGAACTATCACACGCCACATTCAGCAACATTGAGCATCAGACGATACAGTTCGTGCAATACACTCTCCGTCCGATTGTCAAGCGCTTTGAGATGGAGATGGAGTCGAAGCTATTCGCGTCAAAAGACATCGGGAAGTATGATGTGAAGTTTGTCCTCGACGGCCTTCTCAGGGGCGATACGGCGGCAAGGTCAACCTACTACCACAACGCGATCCTTGACGGCTATATGAGCCGCAATGAGGTTCGTGAGCTGGAAGGACTTCAGCACAAAGAGGGTCTCGACGAGATGCTGTACCCTCTTAATACCGGTATCGTCGGCAAGGAAGAGCAATCAAACAATAATGACAATGGATAAGGTACTATTCAGGACAATAGCGCCGGAGGTGCGCAAGTCAAAGGATTCCCGCAAGGTGACGTTTGTCGCCTCAGATAGCACAAGGGATTCAGCCGGAACAGTTCTCAACCAGGAAGGCTGGGATCTCGACCGGTTCAATAAGAACGGCGTCATCGGCTACCAGCACAAGGTCTATGGCGGCTGGGATGACACAGACAACCCGGACAACGTGATCGGAAAGGGACACGCCTATGTCGACGACGGGAAGCTCATGGTGGACATCGAGTTCGAGCCGAAAGAAATAAACGAGCTGGCAGAGAAGGTTTACCAAAAGGTACTGTTCGGGTCGCTAAAGGCCGTGTCCGTAGGATTCCTCCCTGTCGGCAAAGGTGAGTGGGGCAAGGGTGAGGAGGCAGTTGGTGGAAGCAAACCCACCTACTACTATGCGGGACAGCAGCTGCTGGAGGTCTCGATTGTCAACATCCCCGCCAATCCGAACGCGTTGAAGAAGGCATTCGACGCCGCGGCTGAAGAGATGAATGAGCTCCGGAAGGAAGAGGAAGAGAGGCTGGCGAAGGAAAATTCCCCTGAGCCAAAAGACGAAGCGCCCAAGGCTATTGATGCCTTGGAAATCCAAAGAACACTAACCGTAGCGGAGGCGACTCTGCTCTAATATTTTATAAACAAATGAGAAAAATCGCAGAAATCAGGAAAGATCTCAGCGCTAAGATCGCCGAAGTTAAGGCTTTAGAGAACACCGCTGAGAATGCCGGGGCCATCCAGAAGGGCCTCGATGACATCAAGGCTCTGGAGACAGAGCTTGAGCGAGCGCTGGAGGTGGATGCCGCCGAGAGAAGGCTTGCAGAGGACCACTTTGAGAAGGAGGCGAAGAAGGGACATGTGTTCTCTTTCACGAAATTCCTCCGTGAGTGCTCGGAAATTCCCAACGGTGGCCAGTTGACCGGCCTTGAGAGGGAGGCGGCTGAAATGGGCCGTGATGAGCACAAGAATCTCGGCCTGAAACAATTCGGCCATGTTGTTCCTTCCGCGTTGCTCCGGGCGGATGGACAGAACTACACCACCGATGCCGACGGAGGCTATCTCAAGGAGACCATGCCCGCAAGGTATATCGACTCGCTTAGGGCGAGGCTCGTTGTCGCCAACCTTGGCGCCACCCTTCTCGGTGATCTTGTCGGCACGTTGCCCATAATCTCCTCCAATGACTTCACCGCCGGGTGGCTCGCTGAGGCCGCTGTCGGTCAAGTCACCAAGCTCACCTTCGCTCCCGGTGACCTGACTCCTCACAGGAACTTTGTCGCCGGAGCGGTGACCAAGGATCTGCTCCGTCAGACATCGCTCGACGTGGAGGCTCTTATCCGCAAGAAACTCCTCGACGCGCATGCCACTCTTATCGACGAGGCGGCTATTACCGGGACAGGCTCGAATAACCAGCCGACTGGTGTCCTGAACACTAACGGTATCGGATCTGTCGCGATGGGAACCAACGGAGCGGCGCTGACATGGCCCAAGATTGTCGCCCTTGAGACGGCCATCAACAACAACAACGCGAACCGTGGCAAACTCGGCTATCTGTCCAACGCCAAAGTCTGGGGTGAGCTCAAGTCTATCGAGAGAACCGCGAACAGTGGACGCTTCCTCCTCGACGAGGGTGGCCGTCTCAACGGTTACAAGGTAGACTGGACGACTCTTGTCCCCTCCAACCTCACCAAGGGCACAGGTACTGGACTCTCGCCGCTGATCTTCGGAAACTGGGAAGATCTCTGGATCGGTTCCTGGGGTGGAATTGACCTTGTTGTCGATCCGTTTGTGCTGGCGACCAGCGCCGAGATCCGCATCATCCTGAACGCCTGGAACGACTCGAAGGTTGTCGAGCCTAAGAGCTTCGCCGCCATCAAGGATATCGTCACCGCTTAATTTGACTGAAATGGGGACAAGAGAACATGACGCGACGGCTTTGTCTTTTTTCTTGGGACGCTTGAAAAGCCATCTGAGGATTACTTCGGATGACCTCGACGGGGAACTTATGGCAAAGTTAACCGCGGCTATCGACTCGGCTGAACACTACATCGGTCGTGTCATCCTCTTGTCCAATTTCGTGGATGTATTACCCTTTTCTTCCAAAGTCGCCTTGAGCCGTCCGCTGATCTCGGTGGACGGCGTCAAGGTTGACGATACCGAGACATCAGACTTTACCGAGGATATATTCACCGGGACATTATTTTTCCCAGAGGATATGACCGGCTATGCGGTTGAGGTGAGTTATACAGCGGGTATGCGACAAGTACCCTCTGACATTGTAAATGCGATCCTTCTGATGGCCTCCTTACTTTTCGCGAACCCGATGGACTCCGTGGAGACTCTCCCGAAGGCGTCGCAGTTGCTCCTTCGACCGCACAGGACTTATGACCTTTTGTAGATATGTCTGACGTTTATCAGATAGGGGACTTTGATGAGATGGTCACTCTCCGGGAGCGAGTTATCGCCACTGGAGACCAGGGCCAGAAGACTTACGCCTGGAGGGATCGATCCCGTGTCTGGGCGAAAGTCGTGCGTCGCGCCTCCGAGATGATTGACAACGGGAACCTTGAGGACGGGAAAAGCCTTGAGGTGCGCATCTATAAGATCAAGGATCTTGACACGAGGTGGCAAGTTCTGGTCGATGGAAAGCCTTATGAGATACGGAACGTCGATAATATCGACCGTATCTCTCCAGTCTGCATTCTTTCATTGTTCGCGATCGATGGATAGCTATGGCGGAGGCAAGGATAGAAGGCGTGAGCGATGTCTTACGGATGTTTGATGAGGCCCCAGGGGAACTTGTCAAAGCGGTGAAAAAAGCCCTCAGAGTGGCTTGCTCAGGGGAGGTAAGAAACCTGAAACGTGAGGTTCCCGCTTTCTCAAGGCAGCTTGTCAAATCTTCAGTGAAAGCCCAGCCGTCTGGCGATGTCTCCGCTGTCTTCGGAATGTTCCTCGACCGTAAATGGCAGGATGAGAGCGGAAGGGTTGGCCCGGAGTGGTTCCACGCATACTGGAAAAACTACGGTACGATCACGGGCCGTGACCCCTCGCATCGGTTCGATAGCCCGGTACGGCGAGCTGAGACGGCCACCGGGCGAAGGAGAAGGAATAATGTAGGCCAGCCGCATGAGAACTTCTACGACCAGGCGATTGTCGGGTTTGAGGAGAGGGCTTTCGCGGCTTTCAAAAAGTCCATGAAAGAGCAAGGCTACGATATAGGATGATGGAAGACCAGATAGGCAAGGCGGTCGTCGAGGCCGTGAAGGATATTCTCCCGTTTTTCCTCTCCGAGGCTGAGTCTGACGAGTACCCCTATGGCGTGTATTTCTATACCCCGGAATACTCCTCGACAAAGGATGGGATATACAAGATAGCCACAGACATGACTGTCCAGATCTACTCGGATGACTTCGATGTGGCGTGGAGCAAGTCGGAGGCAGTCAAGACGGCGATCATGGATGAAATGAACTCCGGGAAATTCTTCACAAGGATTTCTTCGACGTCTAAAACGTGCGTTGAGAGAGTCTGGAATATCGAGACAATTTACAGGATCATACAAATCTCATAACATTATGGCAGAATTTGGATATAACATAGCTTTCAAAGTTAACAACAAGACACTCGCCGGGCGCACCCAGGATGAGTTGAGCATAACTCCGACCATTAAAGAGAGCATCACCAAGGATGACGGAGGAAACAAGCGTCAGGAAGTCGTAGGCCATGAGGTCACTTTCGCGGCGCAAGGACTTGTGGTTCTCACCAATCCGCAGGGAACAACTAACCGTCTCACAAGGGACGACATCATGGAACTGTCCCTCGCCAAGGGAAGCGGGGCAAAGATCCCCTTCTCTTATGCGGCAAGCACAGGCAAAGTGCTCTCCGGGAATTGCGTGATAACAGGCTACACCGAGTCATCTAATTCTGAGGATGAGGCGACCTACAGCGTTAATTTCAAGGTCGACGGCGAAGTCACGTTTGCCGCAAGCTGATTCGGTTATGGCGAAAATAATTATCAACGGGGTTGAGTACCCCATCGCGGTGACTTTCGCCGCTGTCGCGTCATACCTTGAATCCGTCGGTGAGAATAGCGCAGAGGGGATGGAGAACTTCGCCAAACTCCCTCCCTCCAGATACCCTCACCTGATATCCGCATGCGTTAATGAGGCTATGCGGAAAGCGGGAAGTGACGAGAGGCTATCGGTGGAGACAGTCGCTGATAGTGACTTCTTCGAGGTCAACGCCGCGATCACAGCCATCTTTGGGGAGATGGTGCCGAAAACCACGGCGAAGGAAAAAAAAAGTTAATTGACGCCGAGGCAAACCCTTTGACCTTTGGGGATATCAGGGGGCTTGCGCTCGGCGTTTTAAAAATGACCCGCTCTGACTTCTACGACATGCCGGTCGGAGAGTTTTGGGAGGCGCTCGAGGCTCATTACAAAGAGGTCGAAGCGGAGAGAAGGCATGTCGGTGAATTGGTGAGGGGGGCGACACTCCGCTTATATAACATCAATCTCAAGAAGGTCGACCAGATAAAAGATCCTCGAAAGTTCTGGAAGATGCCGTGGGACGATCCTATTGAGGAAGAGATCGTAGGAAAGAGACTGGAAGAGATGTCCGACGAGCAGAGATCCGAATCAGCGAGGAGCCTTCTCGCAAAAATTGGGTGGAATGGCTGAGAAAAAACTCAAAACAGTAGTCACCGCTGAAACTTCCGACTTTAAGAAGGGGATGCGGGAAAGCAGAAAAGCCTTGGCTGATTTTCAGAAACAGGGACAACAGTCTTTGTCTGACATTGCTTCCATGTTTGGAGTCAGCTCCGGAGCTGTCGGAACATTAAGCAGAAATATTAGTAATGCGGCGACCCTCTTTAAGAATTTTGGTAAGTCAGGCGTCACCGCGACGGAAGGCATTCGTGTCGCTATGTCAACTCTTGCCACATCTATAGCCGGGTTGGGCATTGGCGCCGCGATTCTTGCATTTAAGGAATTGAACGCTGAGGCATCCAATTTTGAGCAAAGGCTTCAAGGAGTCAATTTGGCGGCATCGGCGAAGGCGGCTCGAGACACTTATCGTCAGTCTTTATATGATTCAACGGGAGTGGGAGAGAGATGGGCGAATTTTACCGAGAATGTCAAAACAAGGTTCTCGATGGGATGGTCAAACCTTGTCGCTGGTCTCGGAACTGCGACTGATGCGGATCGAGAAAAGGCGATCCAGGCGGCTCAACGAGCCGGTAAACTCGCCAGCGAGATGGTCGACCTTCGCCGAAGGGAGAGAGATCTTAGTATCGAGATCCAGCAAATTGACAATCAGATTGCTGAAGCACAGTCGGTATTCAGGAACACCCAAATCAGTACGACTGAAAGAAAGCAAGCGGAAGCGTTGTTGACTGATTTAATCAACGAGAAATACGATCGTCAAGTGGCGCTCCAAAGCATAATGCTTGAAAATATCCAAGAGCGCAATAGCTTAACTTCATCCACGGAAGCGGAACTGGATGAGGAAGCGAACCTTCAGAAAGGATTGCTCGCTCTTGAGGGACAGCGACAGCAGGAAAAGAACGCTCTCCTGCGTACATCTAACTCAATCGCGAACGCTATACATCGTCAAGCAAATGCGGCGAAAGAGACTCAAGAGGCTACCGCTTTGACACTTGCGGCGGCGACCGAGCTTGTGACCAAAGAAAGGGAGCTGGCGGAGATTTCTAAACAGAATGATCTTGCCAAGGCGGCGGCGCGTTTTCGCTTGGACGGGTCTCTTCCGTCTTTGAGCGGAGATGGTCTCCAGTCTCAGGCTGCGATAATGGTACCTGCGACCATCGTTCCAAAAGTGGACACAGCCGCCACCCAGAAGGCAATTATCGAACTTGCGGATGTTATCGAATCTGGTGTCATCGGAATGAGCGACGCTCTTGGCGGTCTAATCGGTGATCTCATTAACGGGCAAGATGCGTGGGGAAATTTCGCCCAAGCGGGCATCAGCGTTGTCGCCGACATGCTTGCCACTGTCGGTAAGGCGTTTATTGCGGAAGGCGTTGGCGTGATCGCGGCTCAAACCGCTCTTGTGACCGGAGCAGGACCAGGAGCAGTCGCCGCCGGAGCGGCCATGGTCGCCCTTGCCGCGACAATGAAATCGGCGATGAGCAATGCGGCGGCAAACTGGGGAGGCGGTTATTCAACCTCTGTCGCATCATCAGCATATACTGGACAATCTTTAATGACTTCCTTCGGACGTGAGATGACGGTAAAAGTGACCGGAACGCTCACTGGCGACGGATCAAAACTCGTGGCAGTCCTAAACAATGAGGGTGAGAGAAGGAATTACACGACTTAACATGAGAAGTTATGGCATACGGAGTTAGATACAGGTTTGATTTTTCGACGATTAACGGGAAGGAAGGCTTGATTCTCATTAGTCAAGACGGCTATTCCGGTGAGATATCCCGTCGCTGCCTTGGCGGCTCACCTCAGTTGAGGCTTGAGAATTCCGGAATAGTTATGGGAATGTCGCTTGAGATTCCGGCGGAGTGCATTGTTGAGGACGAGTATGCGGATCTCTACACCCCCGATCCTTATAAATTCCTTGTCACGCTGGCTATAAGTGGCAACGAGGTCTGGCGTGGATTAGTGACTCCGGAACTATACTCGTCCCCCTGGATAGATCCCCCTTATGATGTCGCCATCACGGCGACCGACGGACTTGGCGAATTAAAACTACACGAGTTCCCTGCCCTTGGCGAACAGTCGCTTGAGGCGGTACTTTCTGCCATTCTTGGTGTCACCGGGCTGTCAATGCCGATAAGGCTCATCTCCTCAATGTCTAACGACACATCTATAGACGAGGCGATGATTGATGAGACAATTATGGACTTCGACGGAATGGCCGGGAAAACATATTATCAAGTCTTAGAATCTGTTCTGACGTCGCTGAATGCCATAATCATGCAAAGGGAGGGAGCGTGGCTAATTATTAGAGAGACTGATATCAGTTCCCGCATTTCTGGAGGTGCGGTCACTGACTTGCCCGGAAAATCGTATGAGATTGTCCCGTTTGGGTCACTGTCGTCCAACCGTATATGGCCAGTAGGACAGCTTAGATCCGAGATTGAGCCGGCCAAAAATCGTGTGGCCGTAAAATGCGACAATGATTATCGTGACTCTCTCCTCCCCGATCCGGACATGACTGACGGGGATTGGAAAGGAGAGGGTGTCCATTATGGCACGGACGGAGGCTTCTACGCCTTGACAAACGGGAAAATCATATATCAAGATTATACACCTCCGCAAGTCTCGCCAGATCAATGCCCCGATATGACCGTCGTCATCAAGGCTCGCCAGTCGGACAACTCCGGCACAGCGATGATGCTGATGACCGTTGAGGCCACAGGCATATCCAAGGTCACTGGCAAAGAGATAGCTTTCCGTTACAGATATTTTGACGCGAACATTCCCGTCATAGGACCTGGTGAGGCCGACAGGACAAAGCTTATCTGGGACACTGAGACAGGAGCCGCAATAGGGGTGACTATCGTCCTTCCCGCGGCGTCTTCGGGGAACTCGGGAGACTGTGCGGAATATCGGATCCCAGTCAAATATAAGGAGCTGATCGCAAATCTTCTAACGAGAGTTACGAGACTAAGGTTATATATAAATTCGCTGAAGACGACAACGTACATCCATCATTGTTCGCTGGCGTCGGAGGTTATATATGAGAGTGTCACTACATCGATAGCCCTCGACAACGGGGCGCGTGGAGCATCGCCAGAGATCTCACCAATATTTGCTGATTCGTGGAGTGGGAATCGTGGGAGCGCATTCATGCGCAATGTCGCAAAAGGCCGTCATGGCTTGAATAAAGTCTGGTTAATTGATAAGTGGAGGTCCGCAAATATCCCCTCACTCCCCTATGGGGAATTCCTCGCGAAAGACAAATCTCTTCAAGTCGCCCTACCAAGGTTGAGATTGAGCGGTCGCCTTAATTTGCCGGAAAGCCTTTCTTATCCGCCTTTGCTTCTATCCACGAAAGGAGTCGTCTTTCTCCCGGAAGAATGGACATTATCTGTCCTTGAGGATGAGGTGGATATATCTATGCTTATGCTTCCCGCTGTAGCCATACAAGTGACCTCGGTCAGACATATAGTCAAAGACCAGGATGGGGAAACTGTCGAGTCATCAGTGTCGGTCTTGCCAGCGTCATTTCATCTTGCGGCTGATGACTTCGTGGGAAGATATTACATCGCTGTCACCGTTCCTGAAGGGACATCGTGGATAGTCACGCAAGTGCCAGAGTGGCTGACTTTCAGCTCAAATGGAGGGACTGGCTCGGGAACAGTTTCATTCATGCCAACCGCCAACAGTGGCGAGGCGAGAGAGGCGGTGATTTTAGTTGCTGGAGTCCCGGTCAGTATTGTTCAGGATGGATATACGACTGAATTCCCTCTCTCCATTAATGTTTATCCGTCCGACGCTACCCTATATCTTGCCATTGGCGGCGTTGCCGTGGACTATCTGCCAGAGATGCTTGTTGAGGCTGGATCTCAAGTTGTCGTGCGTGTCAGCAAGAATGGATATTTGTCCGAGAACGATTCTTTTGTCATGCCATCTGCCTCGGTCAATAAGGAATATACATTAGCACCTGACATCCCAGTCACCTTTTCGTCTCCTGAGTATATATCTTATGAGGCCCAACGTGCCCCAATTACGATTAGTGACCCGTCGAACAAAGGATGGGGAATAGATTTTGACAATCCCAATTATCTTGGATATGTGACTGGAGCTGGGGTCACGAGTGGTTCGGCGAGCGTCTCGGGGACAGAAATAATAGGACGTGGCGATGCGGAAATTTGGCTGCAAGTCACGGCAAATAACAATGTCGGGTCAAGAGATATAGGCTCTCCGTCTTATCCTTTCTATGTTAAGACTTCAGCTGACGGATCTTGGGTGGCGTCAGGTCTTTTGTTTTCGCAGTTAGGCACATCATCAGCAATAGTGCCTGTCACATCGGTGTCATTAAACAGATCGACATTATCCTTGAATATTGGAGCGACGAACACCTTAACAGCCACCGTCACTCCCTCAAACGCCACGAACAAGGCGGTGTCTTGGTCATCATCGGACCCTTCTGTAGCAACGGTCAACTCGTCTGGAGTTGTGACTGCTGTAAAGGCCGGGACGGCCACTATCAGGGCGACGGCGACCGATGGGACGAACAAATACGGATCATGTACCGTGACTGTAATTGCCCCAACCGTGTCTGTGACCGGAGTTACCCTTGATAAAACGGCAATGGAGATAGGGGTGGGCGGCACGGGCACCTTAACAGCCACCGTCACTCCCTCAAACGCCACGAACAAGGCGGTGTCTTGGTCATCATCGAACCCTTCTGTAGCAACGGTCAACTCGTCTGGAGTTGTGACTGGGGTCAATGCCGGAACGACCACGATCAAAGTCACGACCTCTGACGGAGGGTATATCGCGACCTGTCAAGTCACGGTCCTTGCGACTACTATCCCTGTCACTGGAGTGCTGCTCGATAAATCGGTTATGCAGGTCGCCACCGGCTTGACATCAAGGCTTGCGGCGACGGTCACTCCCTCAAACGCCACGAATAAAGGTGTAACATGGCGCTCGAGCAACTCCGGGATAGCCACGGTTGACTCATCTGGTGTAGTCACAGGTATCAGCCAAGGGAGCTGCGTCATAACTGCCAGAACAGACGATGGAGGTTACGAGGCATCCTGCACAGTCTCTGTCGTACAACCTGGCTCCATGTCTGTTGAGGACACGATGGTCAGGAGTGTGGCCACCACCGTATCGGCGGAGTTGATAGCCGAAAACATGAACGCCGCAACCATTACCGCATCTTGCCTCGCCTCATGGGTCGAGGAGGTGACCATTGACGCATCCTCCAGTCCTTACCGGGTGCGTCTGAAAATCAGCGCCAACTCCTCGTCAGCGGCAAGGTCGGCGACCGTCACGGTCACAGGCAAGGATCTCACCGGGGCCACCATCACGACCACCTTCCAGCTCACGCAATCGGGGCAGTCGTCGTCGGACATTCCCTGCACGGGGATGACGATGTCCGGTCCCGACACGATATACAACTCCGACAACATCGCCGACTACACCGTTGAGTTCACTCCCCTGTCCACGACCCAGAACGCCGTGGACTGGAGCGTCACGACCCGTTCGGGAGGCTCGACCTCCCTCGCCAGGATCAGCGTCACGGGCGACTCCCGCTGCACCGTCGAGGTGCTGTCCGGGGCGAGCTCGGCGCAGCTGACCGTCAGGGCGGTCAACCGCTACAACGGCCAGATCGTCGCCAGCAAGGACATCACCGCCACATACATCGGCGGCTCGACCGCCGAGGGGCGGATCGAGGTGTCGGAGAGCTACATCGAGGTCGCGGCCTCCTCCACCGAGGACGACTGGGCGCAGGTGACGCTCGTCGACATGTCCACGCCGCTCAACCAGCTGGGCGTGGCCGTCTCCGGCTTCATCACCTCCGCCGCCGTGGACTCCCGGGGCAAGGTGCGTGTCGTCTTCCCGGCCAACACCTCGTCGGAATCCCGGAGCGGGTCGGTGACCCTCACGGGGATCGACGCCTCGGGGAACTCCGTCATGGCGGTCATATCCTACCTCCAGTCAGGGGTGGAGACGGGACGCTACACCTTCGAGGTGGCGGCGCTCGAGATCACGGGCACGACCCGGGCGAGGTTCGCCGTGGTGTACCGTAACGAAACATGGGCGGACGTCACGGTGACCGGCCTCTACTGGACGCTCACGGGCTACGACTCCATAGGCGGCAGGACCTGCCGGGCGAACGGCTCCCTGAGCGACAAGACGGTGGCCGCCTTCAGCGAGGAGACGGACATCTACTCCGCCGCCATCGAGGTCACCGGCCCCACCGTCCGCTACGTCCTGACCCTTACCTCCGACGCCTCGGCATACACCTATGAGGGCGACGGGAGCGACCCTATTTAACGACAACCAGATAAAAGAGATATAACATGGCAGATACAGTTCTGAAACTTGTCCGGGGCAACGACAGCGACATGTCGGTTTGCATCCAGCGCCGCGAGGGGAGCGGCGAGCCTGTCCCCTATGACCTCTCCGGAGCCGAGGACGTGAGGCTGTCCCTCACGGGCCACGGCATCCATGTCTTCGCCAAAAACGTGTCCGTCACCGGCGCCAGCTCCAACATCATCACCGGGCGGATGACCGGGCGGATGCTCCTGGGCGTCTATGACCTTGAGGTGACCTTCACGCTCGGCGGCATGGCCAAGCGTTTCAGCATCCCCGACCTCGCCGAGGTCGTCGATCACCTGGAGGACGACTCCGACGGCGTGGCCGAGGGCGAGGGCGACGGCATCGTCGTCACCCTGATTATCCAGCCGGAGATCATCGAGGTGGCCGGAATCACCCGGGACGAGCTTAACGCCGGCCTGGCGCTGAAGGTCGACAAGGTTCCGGGCAAGGGCCTCTCCGCTAACGACTACACCGACGGGGAGAAGGAAAAGCTCGGGAATCTCCCGACCGCCGAGACGCTGGCGGAGGATCTCGATGACAAGGTTGACAAGGTTCCGGGAAAGGGACTGTCTGAAAGTGACTTCACCTCTGGCGAGAAGACCAAGCTGGCCGGGATCGCCGCCGGGGCGCAGGTCAACGTCATCGAGACGGTCAAGGTCGGCGGGGCGTCCCTGGAGGTCGTCTCCAAGGCGGTCAATATCCCGGTGGACTCCGCCCCTACGGCGGGCTCCGGCAATCTCGCCACGTCCGGGGGCATCCAGGCGGCCATCAAGGCCGTGAGGGACGCCCTCGCCCTCATTGAGGCGGTCGTCCCGACGCAGGCGTCCGAGAGCAACGAGCTCGCCGACAAGGAGTTCGTCAACTCCTCAATCTCCACCAGCACGGCGGAGTTCAGGGGAACGGTCAACTCCGTAGCGGAGCTGCCGACGACCGGCGTCGACGACAACGACTACGCCTTCGTCGTCTCCACAGACTCGGCGGGAAACACAGTCTACAACCGTTACAAGTTCACCACCTCCGGAGGCTGGGCGTTCGAGTATGCCCTGAACAACTCATCCTTCACCTCGGAGCAGTGGGCGGCGATCCAGAGCGGCATGACCGCCGCCCTGGTCACGAAGCTCAAGGCGCTGCCGACGGCGGCGGCGCTGGAGACATCGCTCGGCCAGAAGGTCGACAAGGTGACCGGGAAGGGATTGTCCACCAATGACTATTCTGACGGAGACAAGGCCAAGCTGGCGGCGCTGCCGACGGCTGACGCCCTTTCCACGTCCCTCGCCGGGAAGGTGGACAAAATCGAGGGGAAGGGCCTCTCCACGAACGATTACACAACGACGGAGAAGGACAAGCTCGCCGGGATCGAGGAGGGCGCCCAGGTGAACCTCCCCGTCGACGAGGAGCCGACCGAGGGATCCACCAACCCCGTCAGCTCCGGCGGCATGCACGCCATCCTCACTCCCGTCGAGGAGGCTGGCGTCGAGTTCCTCGAGCGTGTGGCCCCCGTCAACGGCAAAACCTCCCTCGGCGTCACACGGGTCAAGGGAAAGACGCTGGTATGGAACCAGCTGATACAAAATGGTAACTTCTCCGAGATAAGCGGATGGATGTCGGCGCATTTTGATTTATCTATTTCGGGGAATGTCTTGACGGCGACGGCGAGATCCACGGTGAATAATAGCTCCGCTATAGATGGCAATGTCCTCGGAACGATTCAGGGCCACAAATACTACACAAGAGCGTCGGTACGATATAACACGTCATTACCTTCCACAACGCCATGGATAGGATCTGGAGGGTATGATGGTGTCACCTCCCCGCTCTCTTCCTTATCTCTCGGAACTTGGGGGGAAATAAAAGGCATATTCACAAGAGGTACTGGAGGCGATGATATAATTCGGTTTTATCCACGACCAGCAGGATGGGAAGTCGGGGCCACGGTCAGCGTGAAGAATTTCATCTGCGTCGACCTGACCTTGATGTTCGGCGCCGGAAACGAGCCGGAGACGGTGGAGGAATTCGAGGCGATGTTCCCGCTATCATATTATGATTACAACCCAGGCGAGCTGGTCAACGTCGCCGCAACCGGCGTCAAGACCGTCGGCTTCAACCAATGGGACGAGGAGTGGGAGCCGGGCGCAATTTATGCCGACGGCTCACAAGGTTCCGTGAGCGGATGGATACGTTCTAAAAACTTTTGTCCTTGTATACCTGGGGCAGACTACTATTATATCAATGCGGCGAGATTATTATTTTACGATTTCAGTAAGAATTTCGTGCAACTCGCTGGGTCTGGAATAGTTACAGCCCCTGCCAATGCGGCATATTTCAAAGTATCGACAAACTCCGAATCGTATAACAACAATATTTGCGTCAACCTCTCCGACCCCGACCGGAACGGGGAGTATGAGCCGTACAAGGAGGACGTCGTGCCGCTCGGTCTGAACTCCGTCAAGATCAAGGACTCCAGCGGCAACATCCTTGAGATTAATGGGCTGGCATCGGCGGGCGACGTGCGTGACGAGATCGTCGGCGGAAAACTGATAAAACGGGTCGGAAGGGTAGACCTTGGGACACTTGCATGGAGCGCTGCGACGTTTCGAGATCATCTCCGTTTTTCGGCCGGAATTACCGAGATCCCTGTAATTAGCTCGTTTTTTACATTCATAAGAAGCATAAATTCTTGCGGATATATCAACAATGGACGCCCAATCACCGACAATGCGGTGGATTTGTCAATAGGTATAAATAGCTATCAAAACCTCTATAACGTATACATCAGAGATGACCGCTACTCCAGTGCTGAGGCGTTTCAGTCAGCCATGGAGGGGCAGTACCTGTATTATGAGCTCGCCACCCCCGTCGAGTACGACCTTGCGGAGCCCCGGGCCTGGGTGGCGGAGCGTGAGGACGGCGGCACGGAGACGATCATCCAGACCGGCTCCTCCGCCCCCGTGGCCATCGCCCCGATCCTCGACCTCAAGTACGGCGACTACGCCGAGGAGATCGCCCCCTTCCTCAAGTCCGACCTCGCCAGCGCCGAGAGCGTCAAGGCGATGCTCGAGGCCATGAAGACAGCCGGGGTGATCTCAGCCTACACCATGATCTGGAACAAGTCTGCCAGGCGGTACGACTTCACAATTTCGCAATAACCTTATCAAAAATCAAAGTGATGGATAAATCTACAAGAAACAAGCTGCTGGCGGTGGTGACGTTCTTCACCGCCATCCTGACCCTCGGCGGGCTCGGCAACGCCGCCGTGACGGTCGACAGGTTCTACTGGGTGCCGTTCGTCCTCGACGTTCCCTTCTTCGTGGCGGCGTTCGCCGCTCTCTGGCGCTCCGCGGAAAAACTTGAGGAGAAGGAGGGCAGGTGATGGACTGGACCGCTATAATCGTTGCGGTGGCGGGAATCCTTGCCGCCATCGACCTCACGAGGCTGATCTTCCCCCGGCTGTTCAGGCGTGAGAAGGAGGCCGAGATCAAGGGCAAGGAGAGGGAGAGCGAGAACGTCGAGGTCGAGACCCTGAAGAAGGCCATCGAGACGCTCTCCGAGCAGCTGAGGGCCGCTCACGAGGCCATCAAGGACTACGAGGCGAGGAACCGGGCGCTCTCGGACGAGAACGGGAACCTCAAGGCCACCTGCACCGCCCTCTTTGACGACATGTGCGTCCACAAGGGCTGCAAGTTCCGCAAGCCGCACCAGGGGCAGGGCTCGAAGTGGTACGAGAAGTACAAGGAGGATCCCGCCCTGGGCGCTGACTATGACAGCATCGACACGCTGATCCGGAAGGAGAGGCTGGCGAGGCTCAAGGCGATGAAGGATCTGGAGGAGGGCGCCGGAGATGGGAACAATCAGTAGGAGCTTCTCCTGGGCCGAGTTCGAGGCCACCAATCCGGAAAACGCCGCCAAGCTGGCGAGGAAGGGGGTGCGGAACGTCATCCCCTCCTTCGAGGTCCGTGACTCGGTGCTGGCTCTTGTCCGCAAGGTCTTGCAACCTTTGAGGGACGTCTACCAGAAGCCGATGAAGGTCAACTCCGGCTACCGCTGCAAGGAGCTGAACGAGATCGTCGGGGGTGTCCCCTCATCGCAGCATGTCAAGGGCGAGGCGGCGGACATCCACACCGGGAGCCCCCTGGAGACGTACCGTCTGGCTCACCTCGCCAAGTCCACGCCGGAGATATGGGAGGAGATAGACCAGATGATCTTGTACCCGACCTTCATCCATTTCTCCCACAAGCGTGTCGGAACCCAGCGCCACCAGCTGCTCTTTAACAAGAGTTACAAGGGCCGCAGGGTCGGAATATAGGGAAACACCGTCGGGGCTGGACGGCGGCTTTCTTCTTTTCATAATGTTTAGTGTTTTTCATGGTTTGTTGGCCGAGCCGCAGGGATGCTCCGAAGGCCGAGTGTTATTAGTTATGTGGTTGCCCCGTCACCAGCCGGGCGGGGCTTTTAATCAAGCGAAAAATGAAATTTTCAGAGATTATCGACGGCCTGAAGAAAGGCCACGCCTACCGTCGTCAGGCGGAGAATTGGCGGAACAAATTCATCAGTTGTCATGTTGACCAGACAGTCCCGGAGGATGTTGTCCCGAAGATGAACAGCCTGCCCCAGGGCGTCAAGCGATTGATGGAAGCCCGCTCCATATATTTTCATGATCAAGTCTTGCTTTTCGAGAAAGGCGAGGACAAGAGTTGGAACTATAAAGCCACGAGCTACACACCTTCGTGGGATGACATATTCGCAGACGACTGGGTGATCTTCCCGTAATATGAGAGAATTTGCCAAGACATTGCTCGGACTCCTGCTGATAGCAGGGATTGCGTTCGCCTTAGGGCTTGGATATGGCCGCAGGACGGCCAGAAATGAGCCAGAAACGCCGATTATCTCAAAGGCTGACACTTCCTCAAACGTCGAGCCGTTTGAGGTCGAGAGGCCAAAAACCAAAGACTCCACGGTCATCCATCATGTGTGGGTCAAGGTGCCTGTCGTGCCAGCCTCGCCCGTTAGTGTGCCAGATGATGCCGTTAGTGTGCCAGATAGCGCTTTTGTGGATGTTCCGATCGAGCGGAAGGTGTATCAGGAGGACAGCCTCTACAGGGCGGTGGTCTCCGGGCCTCGAATCGGCAAGGCAGGCCCATCCCTCGACTCCCTCCTGGTATTCTCAAAGATGACCACCATCACCGTGACAAACACAGTCCCGGAATATATCCCGGCACCTCGGAGGAGGTGGAGCTTCGGGATCACAGCCGGTCCTTCCGTCCTCGCCACACCGAGCGGGCAAGTCCACGCCGGGCTTGGTGCCACAATAGGCTTGCAGTACAGGTTCTGATAACGGGTCGCCGCCTCCCGTGACTGGCGGCAGCTATCTTTTGTTCATAGGCCACCTCCCCACGTCGGGAGATGCGGGGAGGATCGGCCACGGGGGAAAAGAGAAAAAGCCCCCGGTTGTAAATAAGTACCCCTACCGATTTACAATGAAAGCGTACTCTCGCTCCGAGGGCTAAATGTCCTTTGTGAGAGTACGCTATCTATATGTCGGTAGGGGTACCTGCAAAGGTACAATAATTTACAAAGTGAACAAATACCATTTATCTACCATGAGATCAAGAACTGATAACGCAATGAGGGAAGCCCTTGGTGATTTCCTCGGAATACTTGAATATAAGGCGAGAAACGGCGTCATGAGCGTTGAGGATGTGAGGTCTATTCTCGCAGCAATCGAGTCTTCCGGAGGAATAAAGGCCACGGTCAAAGAGATCGCTGGGTACTACCAGCAGTCCGAGGATAACGTCCGCCATGTCATCCATCGAAATCTTATGCCAAATCCCAAAAGAATGGTCTACTATGATTTTGGCGCATTTCGAGAAAAAGTGCCTCCAAGGTGGACAAACAAGTGTTCATTACCAGCCGATTAGGGGTAATTTGTCATAGACTTTCAGCCCCACAGACATCTGCCGAACTTCGCAATACAGTTTTATTAAATCTTAAAAACAATGGCAGATGTAACTTACATTCCTGACCAGCAGGGTCAGAACAACATCCTTCCCTGGATGCTCGCAAGCCAGAACGGTGGCGTCGGGGGAATGAACAACGCTTGGCCTTGGCTCTTCGCCATGAACGGCGGGGGCTTCGGAGGTTTTGGCGGATGGGGCGGAGCGGGACTTGGCGGGGGAATCCTCGGCTTCCTTCTCGGCGCTCTCATCAACAACAACGGCTTCGGAGGACTTTTCGGCAACGGCGGTGGAGCCGGGGCTGGATTTCTCGCAAACCAGATCAACAATGACAGCGGTCGTGACCTGCTGATGCAAGCGATCACCTCTCAAGGTGAGGCTTCTCGCACTGCGACTCAGAGTTTGGCCACCATGCTGGGACAGGACTTTAATCTTGTTAACACCGGCGTGCAGGGCATCCGTGACGGCATCGCCGCTCTCACATCCCAGACGGGCATGTCGGCCCTCCAGATCGTCAACGCCATCCAGGCGGGAAACTCCGACCTCTCCAGCCAGCTCTGCAAGTGCTGCTGCGACCAGAGGCAGCTCACCGTCGAGCAGGGCTACCAGAACCAGCTCCGCACGGTGGAGCAGACTGGCGCTCTCCAGGGCGGCATCGCCGGTGTTCGCACCGCCATCGAGTCCAAGGCAGCCGCTGACCAGCTCGCCATGTGCCAGCAGACTTACGCCTTGACCGACACGATGAACCGGAACTTCATCGCTCTCGACAACAAGATCGACGGTCTCGAGTCCTCCCGCAAGGACAGGGAGATAACCGCCCTCACCGCCAAGGTCGCCCAGCTGGAGTCCCAGAACTTCACGACCGGAGTCGTCGGAAGTGCGGTTGCCCCGATCAACGCCGCTCTCGCTTCCCTTGCCAAGGAAGTCGATGACATCAAGTGCAAGCAGCCCAACACCGTGCCCGTGCCGTTCCCTAACCTCGCCGCTGTCAACATGACCCCTTATGTCAGTGGAGGCTACTATCAGGGTGGCATTAACGGCTACTACGGCGGAGGTGTCCCTGGTTTCACCTTCTAAAGCTCTCAGCCATGTTCGGATGTAATGTGAACATAACGACGAATGTCAACGGCATCCCTTACCTCGCCACCAATGGCGTGTCGGTAAACGCCGAGTCCGTTGACTTCGCTCTCGGATTCAGGAGGATACCGAAGATAAGCAAAGTGGCGATCAGGATCGCCAACCCGATCCCGGAAGGAACCACCGGAACGCTTCCTGTCAGGTTCACTCTAAACGGCAGCACAAGGGAGCTGACATTCTTCGGAGGGAATCCCGTGACAGCCGCCGACCTCGCCGGTACGGGCGTTATCGAGGTCTGGTACGACTGGTTCTACGGCATTTTTGAGTTGAGCTCGGCATTGCCGCCGACGGCTTAATAATCACAATTTAACAATAACAATCTATGTTCCAAGGACTACCACAGACGAGCTCCCAGATTGCGCAAGGAGCGACTGTGTATATCTTTAACCGCAAAGATTTCTCCACCTCGATAGCGAGTGTGGTCAGCGTTTCTCAGCCTCACATTTCCAAGGCCGCGCAATCCAATCCAGCCCTTGCCATGCAAGGCTTCGTAATTGATCTCACTCTCACCAATGGTGGTGAGAACACCACAATAGAGTTTCCCGTAAATAGCGTTAGCGCCAATTATCCCGACAAGGGATGGTTCGTAAGCGCCGACAGGCTTGCCACTACGAGAGAGGTTGAGGCGGCCGTAAACGCGTCGAAGCAATACATGGCTCAATTACCCTATCATCAGATGGTGTTGCAGAAAGGGCCATCAATGCTTTTGGAGATAAATCCGCAAATGCGATTGGAAGCGGAGCAGGCGCAGAAGATTGCCTCGCTCGAGAACCGGCTTGCGGAGATGGAGCGTCACTCCACCGAATCGAACACTAAGCTCGACAAGGTCCTGGCATTGCTCGCTGTGGACGGTCCGCGGAACTCCAAAAAGAAGGAGGACTAAAAAATGTTAGTTTTAAGAGAAAGGAACGAGGGCGACGTGGCCCGTTTCGAGAACTCCCTGATGAAAGCCAAGTCTGGGATCATGGAGGCGTGCGAGATTTTCGCCGACATGAGCGAGCAGTTCGGTGAGCGCGGAGGCTACTCCGAGCGCTACTCCGGCCGCGGAGGCTACTCCGAGAGGATGGGTGACAGCCCCAAGGGCTACTCCGGCCGCGACTGGGAAGGCATGGACGAGAGGCGCTCCCGCGACTCGATGGGCCGATTCCGCTAAATCCCGGGAAAGATGACATCGTTCGAGGAATACACGGACACCTACGGGTTCCACTTTTCGAGGAAGCTCTATGAGTGGGCCGTCTCCATGATGAGGGACAGGAGCGGGAACAGGATCGAGCCGAAAACGAAGGAGCAGGCGGACGAGTTTCTCCGGGCCAGGGGCATCACCCTGAAACGCAACCGGGGCTACGACGCCGCCTATGTCCTCGCCATGGGATTGGCCGACTATTTCGGATCCTCAGTCCCAGACGACACCCACCTCGCCCTTTTCGTCAAGGACTTCCTCGACGATCCGGACGGGACGGAGACGAAAGCGTTCGACCACCTGGTCGTGGATTGCCGGGCCAAGGGCGAGCCTATCTTCTGGGACGAGATGCTATGATGATACGGCGCTCGCTGCGTATCGGCCGGTGGACGGTCTATTTCCTTTTCTGCCCGGACGGGTATGACGAGGAGGCTATCCTTGACCTGCTTTACGACCTCGACGCCACCGACCATATTCTCGTGACCGTGGCGGACAAGATGCGGAAGGCGAGGCCGAACGAGGGGTTCACCTACTCCAACCTCGCTCTGCGTATGGCCGTCGTCGTGATCGGTCCGACCACGTCCGGGCGGGAGTTCCAGAACACGCTGGTCCACGAGATCCACCACCTGGCCGTGGCGGTCGCCGACAGTCTGGGGGTGGACCTCGACGGGGAGACCCCGGCCTATATCGCCGGCGACTCGGCGATGGCCCTTGCGGGTGTGATCTGCCAGCTCGGCTGCGAGACTTGCGGGGATAAGGAAAAATGACTATATTTGTCCCGCTAACGTTTAGTTAGTGCGTGTAAAGAGGGGCGGCGGCCGAGAGGCTGTCGCCCTAATTTTCAATCAGATTGACATTTGGTTGACAAAATCGGGAAAAGGGAAACGGCCACATCGTTGATTTTTAGCGATGTAGCCGTTTTCGGTTGTGCCCAAAGCCGGCGCACGTTCATAGGGAACCTCTACCGGCAGGTCAAGGACCCGTCCCTGATCGGGAGCATGACGGGACACGTCGAGGGATCCAGGGCCTTCGCCCGTTACCGGAGTATCGATGACGAGATCAAGGCCGATGTCGTGAGGCTGCTGGAGAAAAAGTAAAGAATTGACGAGAATTTAGGAAAATTTACCTAAATTTGCGAAGAGATAATAACATAATTCAAACTGGCTCATTTAGAGAACCGAGAGCCGCCGCCGAGAGGCGCCGGCTTTCTCATTTCCCGAACATCCATCCCCTGCCCGTGAGTAGCCAGTCCGCCGACACCCCGTAATTGGTGACGATCACCGAGAGCCAGCCGGGCTTCAGGATGGCCCTCGAGTGGTCGGCCTCCTGCTTGGCGAAATTCCGACGGTCGACGCCCAGCTCGTCGCAGAGCCGGGTCCTGTTCGTCCTACCGAGCGCCTTGAGCTCGTCGAAGGCCTGGAAGAACCTGTCGGTCACGGCCGTGACTGTCTGGTCATGGCCGTTGTTTACGTTGTTGTTGTCGCCAATGACGGCAGTATTGCTCAGCATGCAGCCCTCACCTGTAAGGAGCCATACCTCATCAAGGTCGGTGTAATAATTCAATATCTGTTCAATAACACGTCTGGAGAGATCTCGACCCTCCTTTCTTGATTTGCCAATTGTTCCTACTGACAAACCGAGCTGTTGAGTGACCTTGTTGTCATTTAGTCCCGCATACTCCATGTATTCGTCGAAACGGTCAATTTTTCTCATATTGAAAAAAGTTCTTATAAAATATTGTTTTTATTGAAAAATGTTCTATATTTGCAAATGTTATTATACAATATAATAAGCAAATATAACAAAAGTATGAAGAAATCTATCATCTACCATGAGCGGAGACCGAACTACATGGCCACCATCAAGTCCCTCGATGCGGGGGATGAGGTGTTTTTTCCATGGGATTGCTCGATGTCGGAGCCTTTGCAGATTCGGGTAATCTGCTCTAAGCTGGAGGGAAAGTTTACCGTCAACAAGACGGTCAATGGAATGAGGGTGACAAGGAGTGAGTAGTTATGGTTAACGAACTGCCAAAGATCAACCCAGCGGGTCGCTATAACACCACCGAGGCGGCGAGGCTGCTCGGAGTAGACCCCCACACGATCGCTCGATGGACGAATGCCGGCCACATCAGGGCGAGCGCCTCCAACGGCAGGCGCAAGAGATACAAGGGTGTGGACATTATCAAGGCTTTCTACACCCATTGACGTGTACGCCGAGAGGCGGAAGGAAAGGCCCCCTATGCAAGCGGTTATGACAGTTATGATCATTTCCCTGCCTTGGCCTTTCCGCAGGGATAGAAGGAAGAAACACAAATCATTATATTATGGAAGCTAAAGGGATAATTAAGATGTTGAGGCGGATCTACGATGTGATCCTTGCCTCGTTGGCGCTTGCCTCGTTCATCGTCCTTGTCAGTGACGTGACCGGGGCGCTTGTTTTGTGGCAAGTATGCCTTCTCAAGGGCGTGGCGTTCGCCATCCTCTTTGGGGTGATCAGTCAGACGCCATGGTTCCGTGGCGGATTGAGGGAGTTCATGTGAATCGTGACGCCATGAACAAGACTTACACTGTCATCCCGGACTTTCTCCTGGATTATCAGGATCTCAATCTGACGGAGGTCGTGGCGCTTTCCGTGATCTTCGGCTTCTCTATGGACGGAGCAAGCGAGTTTCGGGGCTCCTACTCCTACTTGGCGAGGAAGTGCAAGTGCAGCCGCCAATGGGCCATCAGCACGGTGGCCTCGCTTATCAAGAAAGGCTATGTCACCAAGAAGGTGGACGATGTCAACGGGGTTAGGATGGTGAGTCTCAAGGCGGTTTTCCCCGGTCAAGAATCTTTACCTGCGGTCAACTCAGTTGACCAGAGGGGGGTAGTCAAGAAAATTGACCACCAGTCAACTTTGTCAACGGAGGTGGTCAACTCAGTTGACGGGGGTGGTCAACTCAGTTTACCCAATAATATAAAAGAAAATATATATAAAAATATAACACACCCCGCGCACACGCGCGAGGAATCCTCAATGTTTTTCGTTTCGTCGGTCGAGAGGGACGCCTTGGGATACCAGTCTGAGGCGATAGCCCAGCTCAAGCGGGAAAGGCTCCGCAAGGCGGTGGAGGATCTCGCCGCCTCCGGAGACCCGAGGTATGAGATGGCGCCGTTGCAGATCTCGAGGTTCGTGAACCACTGGGGGGCGAGGCTCAGGCAGACCGACCGTGTGAGGGCGGAGGAGGATGAGTATTTCAGCCTTCCAGCGAAGGTGGAGTCCTGGGTGCTTGGGGACAAGGTCAAGGTCGTGGCCAAGGCGGCATCGTCAGCGATCCCCGTGACGCCGATTGATGCGAGACCTATCAGCGAGAGATTGACAAAAATATAACACCATGACAGTTGAAGCTATTAGGGAGGCGCGGAGGAGCGCCAAGATCGCCACGATGGACGAGCTCTCTCTCCAGGCGGCTACGCAGGAGATCATGAAGGAGACGGCTATGATGAATGGCAAGGACTTCACGATAGTAGCGCAGTTCGCAAGTCTTATGACCCGCAAATTGCGGACGGAGTTCGGCGGGCTGACGATCGACGAGGTGCAACTGGCCTTCCACGCCGGGACGGAGGAGGAGTTCGGGAAGAATTACGCGATTACTTACGCCACCCTCCTCATTTGGTTGCGAAGCTATGTGAGCGACCGCCGTGTGGCGCTGGTCTATGAGGAGGAGAGAAGGAAGGCCCTCAAGGAAAGGCGGTCGTCCGAGCCGGTTATGACCGAGGCGCAGAAGGCGGAGAGGATAAGGAGAGGGAACGTTGAGGTCATCACCCACCGCTGGCAGGATATAGTAGCCGGAAGGGACTCCTTCGAGGTGCCGAGAGCGGGCGCCCTGGCGTTTGATTATCTGGTCGGGCTCGGGAAGATAAGCCCGGACGCCGCAAGAAGGAAAAGGGCGGAGGCGCAGGCCGCTGTCGATGTCCCGCACCCTTTCGTGGCGGCGCTGGACAACGCCAAGGCGGATGAGATCCGTGAGGCTGTTGTCAAGAATAATGAGCTGGATATATACTTGAGGGATCTTTACAACTCCGGAGGGGAGTTGAGCTCAATCGGGATATACAATGACATGCCGAATTATTTATAAAAACCTATCAGTATGAATTACAATTTATCAATCGAGATCGGGAAAATTCCCGGCGCCCGCGTTAAAGAGATCGAGGGGAAAAACGGACCTCGCACATGTGTCGTCATTCCCATTGACAACGAGAGGGGCATGTGCGTTGACGCTTACGAGAAGTTTGACCATAAGCTCGGTGGTAAGGTGTGGGTGCCGTTACGGTCTGCTCGCCTTAATCTCCAGGTGTTGGAGAGCAGGGATGTCCGTTTCGGCTCGCATTATATCAAGCCGTCATTCTCCAAAGAGTTCTATCGGAATATCGCCGAGGAGGACAAGAAGAACATCCCGATCGTCGGCAACATGAAGGAGATGCCCTCTTCGAGAAAGAGTGAGCAAGGGAGCGGGAACAGGATTGACAATGGTGAGGACTGGTGACATGGGAAAGAAGTACGGCAACCATGAGGTGACATACCGGGGATTGCAATTCGACAGTGAGTTGGAGCGTGACAGATGGATATTCTTGACATCCGCTCAGGAGGCAGGGAAGATAAACGGGTTGAGGCGGCAAGTGCGCTTCGAGCTGCTGCCAAGGCAGCTCGGCCATAAGACCAAGACGACCAGGGCAGGGAAGACACGTCAGGTCTTGACGGTGTTGGAGTTCGGGGTTGATTACATCGCTGATTTCCTTTACTACAAAGAGGGCGAGCTCGTCATTGAGGACACTAAGGGCCACAAGACCCGTGACTACATTATCAAGAGGAAACTGATGCGCTATCAGGGGCATCCGATTAGGGAGGTCAAGAGACCTGGGGAGGCTATATGAGTGCGAAACGACCGGTGACGTTCGAGGACGTGGAGACTAACGTCCTTTTCATGATGAGCCTCTCTATGGATTTAATCTTGAGGGATATTGACCGCAAGATCCGGGTCGAGGCACTATCGAGAGGGATGGTGGAGTTCAAGAACCAGTACAACAACAAACGGAAAAAGAAAAATGCGCACGATTGAGGAATATAGGAAGTTCCTGGAAACGAAAAAGACCACGATCCCGGAGAGTGGGTTTGATGTCGGGGATAGCGATATGAACCCGCATCTGTTCCCATTCCAGAGGCATTGCGTGAGAAGGGCTTTGAAATGCGGCAAGTACGCCCTTTTTGAGAACACGGGACTGGGTAAGACCATCCAGCAACTTGAGTGGGGGGGGCAGATAGTGAAGCGTACCGGAGGCAAGGTCATCATCATAGCCCCATTGGCCGTTGTGGGTCAGACGATAGACGAGGGGCGCAAGTTCGGGTATAAGGTCGCGAGGGTCGGAGAACCCGGTGATGGTATATTCATCACCAATTATGACCAGATCCCCAACATTGACGCGTCGGAGTATGTCGGTGTTGTTCTTGACGAGAGCTCCATCCTGAAAAATTTCGACGGTGCTACCAAGCAACTCATAATCGACACGTTCAAGACAATGCCCTACAAGCTCGCATGTACGGCCACGCCGAGCCCCAACGATGTGATGGAGTTGGGCAACCATGCGGAGTTCCTTGATGTCATGAGCAGAAACGAGATGCTGGCGATGTACTTTATACACGACGGAGGAAACACATCATCATGGAGACTGAAAGGCCACTGTGAGCAGATGTTCTGGGATTTCGTCTCTGACTGGGCGACAATGATTGAGAAGCCGTCAGATATAGGATTTTCCGATGAGGGTTACATCCTTCCGCCGCTTCACCTGATAGAGGATCACATCGAGACCAAGAAACGCGACAACTGGGCTTTGTTCAACGATATGGCGGTCAACGCCACGAACTACAACGAGGAGTTGCGCCAGACGGTTGATGAGAGGATGTCCCGTGTCGCTGAGATAGTGAACTCAAGGCCGGAGGATAACTTCATCATCTGGATCAAGCAGGATAAGGAGGGGGACATCTTGCGGTCGCTCATTCCCGAGGCGGTCGAGGTGAGGGGTAGTGAAAAACCGGAGGTCAAGGAGTCTAAGCTCCTCGGATTCGGCAGGAACGAGTTCAGGGTCTTGGTGACGAAACTCAAGATCGCTCAATTCGGGCTCAATTACCAGAACTGCCACAACCAGATATTCGCTTCGCTGGATTTCTCGTTTGAGTCCACTTATCAGGGTATCCGTCGGTGTTACCGTTTTGGCCAGACCGAGGAAGTGAACATCATCCTTATATGCACCGACACAATGCATAACGTTCGTGAGACCATCCAACGCAAGCAGGATGCGTTTGAGGATATGCAAAGGAAAATGACCGCCGCCACCAACCGCAATGTGTCGGCAAAGAACAGATTCAAGCAAACCAGGGGGACGGTAGAGATGTCGCTCCCGCAATTCATAAACAGTCATGCAAGTTAAAAACCAGTATGTAAGCGACTCGTGCGCCATCTATCAGGGCGATTGCTGCGAGCTTATCCAGATGATCCCGGACAACAGTATCGGATTCTCGATATTCTCCCCGCCGTTCGCCGACCTTTACACCTATTCCGATGAGTTGGCGGACATGGGCAACTCGAAGGATTACAAGGAGTTTTTCGCGGCCTTTGACTTTCTTGTCCACCATCTTTACCGTGTGATGTGGCCGGGCAGGAATGTGGCCGTTCATTGCATGGACTTGCCGATCCAGAAGGGTAAGGAGGGATATATCGGTTTGAGGGATTTCTCCGGGATGATACTCAAGTCTTTCGAGGATGCCGGGTTTATCTACCATTCCCGCGTGACCATCTGGAAGAACCCGGTCACGGAGATGCAGAGGACGAAGGCTCTCGGTTTGTTGCATAAGCAGGTCAAGAAGGACGCCGCAATGAGTCGTGTCGGTATCCCTGATTACCTCATGGTGTTCCGTAAGGAGGGGGAGCATGATCATCCGGTGACATGCGACATAACCGTTGACACTTGGCAAAAGTGGGCGTCACCCGTCTGGATGGACATCGACTACGGAAACACGCTCAATAAGACAGACGCGAGAGGGGAGAAAGATGAGAAGCACGTCTGCCCTTTACAGCTGGAGACCATCGAGAGGGCTGTCAGGCTTTGGTCTAACAAGCATGATACGGTTCTGACACCTTTTATGGGGATCGGATCGGAGGTTTACCAGTCCATCCTTTGCGAGAGGAACGGGATAGGTTTCGAGTTAAAGGAGTCTTACTTTAATGAGGCGGTCAAGAATGTCCAGACCGCGGAGGCTAAAATGAAAGAGGATTTGCTTTTCTGATATGGAAGACAAGATAACAGTCCAGAGTGTCGAGACTAATGTCCTCTACATGGGTGTGATGGCTCTCGACCTGATCCTCCGGGACACCGAGAGAAGGATGAGGGCGATAGGAGGGGAGTTTAAGTACGGGAAGAAGATGGTGTTCAACCGCTTCTTCAAGGCCGTCAAGGAGGCTTGCCTGATGGCTGAGCGGTTGCAGGATGACGTGGTGGACAGCACCGCCGGGAGTTCCTACAAGGACTACGACGTGTGGCTTGGAGAGGCGAACGAGCTGGCGAGGCTGATTCTTCTTTTCGCCGACAAGTCAACCGTTGACCACAACTCCGATGCGGTGTTTGACCGCCTGGAGTCCCTTGACGGTGAGGGGATAATAACGGAAGATGTTTTACAAAGATTTTATCTGCGATGAGAACCAACATTAATGACAACGCCAAGTCCAGCGCCTCCAGAAGGAGAGGATTCTGGAGTACCTGATGAGCGGCAGGTCGCTGACCCCCATCGAGGCGCTTAACATGTTTGGGTCGTTCCGCCTCGGCGCGAGGATAGCCGACATCAAGGCAGACGGCTACATAGTTTACACTGAGATGGTCACTGACCCGGCAACGGGGAAGAGATACGCGAGATATTCAATGTGATATGGGAAAGACTTACAAGATAACGCTCACACCAGGGCAGGAGAGGTGGCTGGAGAGACACTTCAAACACACGACCAACCCGGAGATAGCGAGGCGTCTCGGGATCTCGGAGACGACCATGCACAGGTTCGCCCGTGAGCTGGGGCTGACCAAGTCGAGGCAGCACATGCGGAAGACCCAGCGGAACGCCGCCGACAAGGCCAAGGAGTCACACCTCAGGAACGGCACCTACCCGCCGAAGGGCTACATCATCCCCAGGTCGGAGGAGTTCCGGTTCAAGGCAGGGGTCACCCCGGTCGAGAGGCTCGGCAAGAGGAAGGAGCGCAAGAGGGTAGAGAGATCCGCCGAGTCCAGGAGGAAGACCTTCAGGGAGGAGAAGGCCCGCGCCCTGTTCGGGGTGCCGCGTAAGACGAGACTGAGGGTCGTGAGGGAGCCGAAGGGTAAGACCGAGCTCCGCTGGTACCTCAAGAGCCGGGGCTACATCCTGGACGAGCGTGAGCTCATCGCCTACTGGACACCCGAGACACGCAGATCCCCGAGGCTGGAGGCTGGCCCGAGGAGGTGGTACAGGTTCGCGAGTTACGCCGTCCGTGATCTTAATGTTTAACTGATTCCGTCGATGATTAGGACGGCTACCAGCCTTGATGGTATAAGTGGTATAACCGCCGGAATGGCCAAATCCGGATTGCAAGCGGGCCATGTTCGGAGATGCGGGTTCGAGTCCCGCTCAAGGCTCAAAATACCTGGACAGCTCTTTATAGTTTCCACCGTATCAGCCACCAGGGGCGATGAGCGGCTTTTGTCAAACTAAACTGTGGCGAAAGGACGCCACGCGGGTGAGAATTCCGCTCTCTGGCTCGACCGGTGAGTTTACGAAACAAAGGAAGTGGAGCCTCCCGTGTGAACGGCAAGCGTAGCGGTACGGAAACGCTTTCGGTAAATATGGCAGCCGGGAATAGACCGGCAACCTGACGGGGATAGGCCGCTAATCGGATAGGCGGCAACGAAAGACCTGGGACATTAGGCGGTTCGACTCCGCCCCCCGTCACAAGAGCCGCAGCGATGCGTCAATCCCTCCAACTGGCACGGAGCCGCCGAAAAGCTGAGATCATGTCATAAAAGTTAAGTCATTGCAAAGGGGGTTCGAGTCCCCGGGAGGGAGCGCAACTAAAATTTTTGAGAATATGGAGACAACACTTTACATCATCATCGCCGCCATAGTCCTTGCGATGGGCTGGATAGTATGGGCGGTGATAGAGGAAGGCAGACCTGAATTGCCAAACAAGGAGGACGAGAAATGAACTCATTTGCATTAGCCTTGATAGGAGTTGCCCTCGGCGGTATATGGTTAGTCTTATCCGACATTAGGGACATCTTAAAAGGGAAGGAGGACGAGGAATGAGCAAAACAGATTCGCTACATTACCAACTTTGTATTGAGGGAGCCAAATGGCTGCGCAATAAAAAGAACACAGAACATTGGGAAACACCATGGAAATACGTCGCGGTGGAGCTGAATGTCTATGGCACTGAGAATACCGATGTCTGGGCGACGAACGGCTGGTCAAGTATCGTCGTAGAAGTGAAAACATCGAGACGTGATTTCCATGCCGACTTCAAGAAGAAATATCGCTCCGATAAGTGGCGCGACCAAGTTCCAGGGAACTACTGCTATTTCCTAACTCCGAAAGGGCTCATCACTCCAGAAGAATTACCGGAAGGATATGGCTTGCTTGAGTGGGATGGTGAGAGAATTATGCGTATAGTCCCGTCACATTATCGGCAAGTCACGAATCGTGCCGACTTGATCTATATATGTAGTATTCTTCGCAGGGAAGGATTTAAAGAGAAGATATACAACTACCGTGGTCAGAACACAACGATTAAACCAAAAATTCAGATATAATGGAAAAGACAATGGCAATCAGCTACAACCCTCCGAGCGTCAGAGACCTCTGGAGGAAAGTCAGAAGGGCGACCCTTGTAAGGATGAGGGCTGTACGTATCAAGAGCGAGGTCAACGCCTACTATCACGGCACGGTTCACAACTGCGCCAGGGTGTCGGCGGTCAACAAGACACTCTCGTTTGCCGTTCACCGTGTTGGCATCTTCGGTGGCCCGGTGGTGGAGCAGATAACGAGGCCGGATATAGTCCAGCTATCCGAGACTGACAAATGTGTCATAGTCAAGGATGGATATGTTTATGAGTTAAGAAAGGAGGAGAGGTAATGCTTGACAACTTTCAGCGGATCACAGTCGAGGCCGTTAGGGAACATCGGGGCAGGATCAGCATAGCCCTGGATAACGACGAGGGGACGCAGGTCTCCACGGCCTTCCCAGACGAGAGGTTGAGCAAGGACATTGCGATAGCGTTGCAAGCGTATTTTAACAGACAAAATCAGAAGTAATATGGACTACGAAAAAGAATATAAGAAGTTGAAGGCAGGCATTAGTAAGGCGTACCTTTATGCACAGACAGATAGTACAAAAGCGGTGCTTGAAAATATACTTCCCGAACTCACAGAGAACGAGGACGAAAGGACTAGGCGAAGTCTTATTGATGCCATTAAAATTGGTTATTCCAATAACGGTATTTCATCTACCAAAGAAGCAGCAGATAGATATATTGCTTGGCTCGAAAAGCAGAAAGAGCAGAAGCCAATAAAGGTTCTTTATATTCCCAAGTTCCGCACTGGTGATCTGGTCAGGAGTTCCAAGAATCCTCGCTTGACTTACAAGATTTTGAGTGTCGGGAGCATGAACGAGCTCGGGAATCCAGAGTATGAGGTAGAAATCTTTACCGACTGGAAACCGGACGAGCCCCGGAATCTTAAACACATAGAGATCGAGAAGATGGACTCTTGGGGAGAGCTCGTTGAGCAGAAGCCCTCAGAGTGGAGCGTCAAAGGCAGAAGAGGTCGTATTGGCAGCACACCAGAGCACATCAGGAAGAAAGCAGAGAATTTCCTATCTAAAATGGAGCCCCCGTATGATGCAGATGATATCTGCTCTGCTTATGAAACTGGAGCAATGGAAAATGCCAATTCCTCTTGGAGCGAGGAGGATGAGAAGATGCTACGAACCATTATCTCGGATGGTAGTCGTGGTGTTGAGCTGGACTCTAAACAAATCTCTTGGCTCAAATCCCTCCGTCCAGTTAGTAAAGAATCCTTACAACCTCATTGGAAACCCAGCGAGGAGCAGATGGAGTGGCTTAAATCCGCAGTAAGACTTTCCACGAACAAACCGCATATACACGGAATTATCATTTCGCTCTACGAACAATTAAAGAAACTGATGTAAAACCAATAGGGTGCGGAAAGGCATTTTTTCATGATATAAGACGTTAATTTACTCCGCCGAGTACGCACCTTTTATTTGATTTAGATATGATTAAATATATTGATACAGATAAATTGAAAGAAAAAATATATGCTGAAGACACAGTTTCTTTAGCACATGGCTCTTCACCTGAATTTGATCAAGGTTGTCATTATGCTTTTTTGACAGTTCTTTCATTCATCGATTCTCTCCAGCAGGAGCAGCTTCCCGGCATTGAAGAACACGGCGTACCCGGCAGAGACTTCATCCCGGTTGAGTGGGTAGATGCCTGCGAGAAATACGGCAAGTGGAAGATTGTCCAGCAGGAGCAGCAGGAGGTGGATCTGGAGAAGGAGATTGATGCGTGTTGGCGAAACTGGTTATCTCCTTCAAATCAGAAAGAAGTCGAAGGAGTATTACCCAAAACTGAATTTGCCATGTACGCTCGGCACTTCTACGAACTTGGGTTAAACGCAAGAAAGGAGGAATAGTTATGTATCACTTTGACAACGGGAAGATCTATAATTGTATGAAATGCCGTCACGTCGGGTTTATGCCGGGGTGTATCTTTCATAAAGATTACGTGCCGTCAGAAAACAATTATCCGTGTGATATAGACGGGAACCCAATTAAATTAGCAAGAAAGGAGGAAAGCAAATGAACGCGCCAGATAAGTTATTCCTACACCCAAACCACAAAGGTGAAGTCGGGGCAAATTGGTTGACATTCTCTCTTACAAACGAAGATGAGGCCTATATCCGCAAGGATGCTCTGATAGAGTGGGCGAAGAAAAATAACGAGAGAATAAATACCGAAGATGGTGACTATACCCTTGGTTATGTATCTGCCATGATTGATCTTATTGAAAAAATTAACTCAATGTAATATGGACACATATACAGAATTTTGTATTCGTTTTTGGGAGGCCACAAGAGAACTTGACTTATATTCAATGGATGGTTCTCAATTAGACAGGTTAATCGTAGATGCTCTTTTAAAAACGAATGGAGGGAAAGAACTCCTAAAGACATCAATGAACGAACTATCTGTTTTGATTAAAGCGTTCAATCATAACAACAGAAAGATACAGCAGCCTTCTCTTCCAGATAATCTTGATGAAGTAGCAGCAGAGTACGGTGTCGATAATGCATTTTATTGGACAGAGGACGATGACTCTGAAATACAGAATGATGCAGGAAAATTGAGAGACGCTTTCAAGGCTGGCGCAGAGTGGATGGCTAAACAAATGAGGGAAAAGCAATGATTGGATTTTTGATTTTCTACTATTGTTTCAGCGTGCTCTTTATGATAGGGTATGTTGAATTTGATGAGCTCGACGGTGTTTTGTTTGGTATCATAGCGGTAATATGTATGCTGATATTAGCACCTATTATAATGCCGTTTAGCCTTGGTGATGCTGCATCTAGAATAACCCATTAAAGACATTGAGATGAATAAAGAATTAGCAAAAACATTGACATTGGCCCTCGTCAATTATCTTGATGAGAACAGGCCAGAAGATACTATGAACTGCTCAAATGGTGAGTGCATATCATTAGAGAAGGCATTTACCGAGGAGAACTTTGACAGCGTGGAGACTCTTATCAAGAAGAAGCTCTCAAGGCTGACGGTATTTGAGGAGAAACTTGTCTCTTTTGCCTTACAATGTGGTGGTCAGTGGGATACAGCAAATGAAGAAGTCAAGAAATGGTCTCGTGAACTTCTTGCCCTTGCGAAGAAAGAGCTCTGTAATGGTTGTAATGCCAATCTTGAAGGCTATATTAAAGGGCAACAAGATGCTAAGAGACAGTATGATGAGTCAGTAGCTTATCATTTCCCTATTATGCCTCAGAGACCCTTATGCTGTGAGCCTGGGGGCACTTGCACCAACCCACACATGGATTGTATCAACTGTCCAAAGAAGACTACTGGAGGAGGATTCTACACATCTTCTGGAACATCAACAGCAACCTTACATGGTAACACTTCTGCTGCATAATCCATCATTTACTGATTAAAAGCGGAGGGATAATATGGATTACCCAACAACACTTGACGAGATAGATCAGTGGCTATTTGACTCATTCGGGATATTACCTGGGTGTTGCTCGTCAATAGAGAGCGTGAAACACACCACAGCGAGGATGGTAGCGGAGGCTTTGTGGCCTAAAAAGGAGGAAAAGAAATGACAAAGGCCGAAATGATTAGGGCGCTTGTAGAAGCTAAAGACTACCGCCTCACGCATGACGAGATGATGCGGATGAAAAAGTCTGAACTTGCGGCTCATATTCGTACTTCAAAGAGTTTCCAAAATGTCCCAGGTAAATATGCCACGATGGAGGAAAAGAAATGAGCAGCTGGGGTAAAACTTTTTTGGCAATGGCATCTATTGCCTTCCTTGGATTTGCCGCCTGGATATTTAAGGTTGACTTCCAACTTATGCTTCTATTTAGCATAGCATACGATTTAACTTACATGAGAATTGATAAAGACCATGAGCAACATTGAGAAGATACGCCAAGAGATTATAAAGATGCGCGAACTGGCGGCGATTTCGGCGGTTGGCAACCATACTGATTGGCTTGAGTCAAGAATCGCTACATGTGGCGATATTCTCGCCTTCATTGACTCCCTGCCAGAAGAAAAGCCGTCAGAGGACTTGGAGGAAGCGGCACAAGATTACGCAATTCTACCTATGGATGTTGGTGACGGACGGGTTTGTATAGATAAGAAAGAAGAAAGAGCCTTCATCGCAGGGGCTGAATGGCAAGCTAAGCAACTTCTTAAAGGCTCTCCTCTTCCAGAAGATACTGTCTTATTCCAAAAAGGGGTCGAGGAAGGAAGAAGGCTTGAGAAGGACGACCTTGCATTGTCTATTGATGACATAGAGAAGATACATGTGTTTCTTTATGCCATCAAGAATAATAAGCAAGGTGCATTTACTTTCACTCGTCTATCAGATGAGCAGTATAAGGAAGTGCTAAGAAGATTCAAGGAGGTACAGAAATGAAAACTGAAGACGCCATGAAGGAACTCAACGAGAAGATAAAGAAAGTCTCCGAGGCTGGCACATGGGATGGCATCGACGTTGAAGAGTACCTGAATAAAATCAGAGGAGGTTTGACCTGGCAGGATATCCGCAGGATTGTTAAGATAGCCGATGACCTTCTTGATGACCCCAAGACAAGAGTTGCCTTCCAGAACCACGACGAAGAGTATTACTACAAGAGAGTGTTGGAGCAGTATAACAATTCAAGGAATGAAGCCAATAGTGTCGATTAATGAAGTCTTCACCGACGAGACATACACCAAGGAGATTAGTGTCTTCGATATCAAAATAAAGACCATTGTCAAGACCGATAAGAGGTCTGATAAGAAAGAATCTCCGATAGGCTTCCAGACGATGAACAACATTTTAGACCATTATCCGGACGTATGAAAATAACAATAAACGGGAAACGATACGCAATACAGCCAGTTTATTCCCAAGTGTGCTTCTCGAGGGAGACTCTCGACTTTGCCAAAACTGTTGATATAGATGCATTTGCCGACACAGATAACGCCAAGGCAATTAGTCTTGAGATGTTGAAAGGCAAAGCTATTGAAACAGATATTATAAACGATGGAGCTGGTAGCGTCTATTATAGAGCCAAAGCATATGTTTTGTTTCCAGACAACGATGAGTAACAAATGTATAAGATTCAAACGTGACCTCTGCCGCCTTGACCTCAAGCCGTGCAAACATACCTGCCCGCTGAAAAAGACAATGGAGGAAGTGGAACAATATAAAAAGGAGACGAGGGTATGAAACCTATTGATGATTTAAAGGCCGTTGTAGAACGTACTGCTAATCCCGGATACGAACCGAGGAAAGAGGATATAAGATACTTCTTAGCGACATTTTCTGACGGCCATTTAGAGATAGAAAAAATGGTTATAACCAACGAAATTAAGAAAGATGAGGAATCTCCGATTGAGCAGATTTGCGGCTATAAGTATGGAGAGCCAAATTGTAATATCGTAATAAGGCTCCCATACCTTCTTTTTGAGTCCCGCGAGGCGCTATGCGAGCATTACAGGAAGATATTTGAATGAAATTAACTAACGATTTATATTATGGACAAAAAATTATTTTTAATCATTCTGGTGGTGGCGTCTCTTATAACCCCTACCATATGTGTGGTAAAATCCATCCAATTCAAACAAAATTGTTCCGGCTATCTGAAACAGGCCGCTGACGCCAACTCCCCAGAGCTCTCTCTTGAGCGGTTGAATTTGGCGGTTGACTACATTGAGAGGCACGGGCTGACGGAAGGATATACCTCAGTGTTATGGAGGACAGAGGACGAGAATATAGGGTACTGGTATCAGAACTTGAAGGTTTGCCAACAAGAATTGCAAGACTGCATGGACGGGACTCAGCTCGAGAAATCAAATGTTCTCATGAAGGTACGGGAATCGCTTACCGATGAAGGGAAAGACGGCACCGTGCTAACCATACCGTCCGGAATTTCCCGGTATCCGAATAATCTTTTGTTGGGGGTATTACGCTTGATCAGCTATCTCTTCTTGGCGGCGCTTTTACTGGGTCTATCGGCAGAATATGGAGATATTTGAGTGATATGACACACGAACTATCATTTGACATTAACGTCGAGAATAAGGAGAAGCTGATGGAGTTATTCGCCCAAGACGGTATAGAGACCATCTACATCGAAAAGGTCAACGGAGATCTGTTCCCGGTCGCTAATATAGAGCGACACCCCGACTGCCCGAAACATATATACGAAGCGTGGAAAAGGAGTTTACTGCGATGACACTGACGGAAGCAAGAAGGACGCTTGAGACCGACAAGGTTCTCACTCCGACGGAGACCAAGATAGCCTCCGGGTACACTTGCGGGCTCATCGGCAAGGAGATAGCCGACAAGTGTGGCATCAGCCCCCTGACGGTGGTGCGCCACACGCAGAATATTTATGCGAAGACTGGGATTCCCCACTCCACAAACGCATTGGTCGCATGGTTTCTCTCGAAGAACTTTAACCTTGACCTTTCCGAGTTTAAGAGAAGTCTCGGAGCATTCTGCTTGTTCCTGCTCGTCTCCTTCCAAATAGCCACCACTGATTTTGACAACTCATTTGTTAGAAGGACATCCTCTCGTCGTGTTGAGGCTCGCAGATGTGGGAGAAGGACGCGGCGAGGTCGTGAGGATGACACATATTATTTGGAGGATTAACTATGATAGGAAAAGATAAGGTGAGGAATACGATGCTTGATGGCTCGTTAACACATCAGCGCCGCCAGACGCTGGCGTGGGACTCTCAGACAACCAGAGACAGGAACGCTGGGCGATACATCCGTGAGAAATCCGGAGCGCCTTACAACACATCGCGTTGGCATAAGCTGGCTAAAGCGTTCATTGAGGATCATCCTCTTTGCGAGGAGTGCAAGCGCAAAGGGATAATCAAGGCGGCTGAGTGCGTTGACCATATTGACCCCTGGCCGATCTGCGAGGATTACTTCTTTGACCGCAGGAACCTTCAGGCGCTGTGCAACCAGTGCAACATCGACAAGGGGAACAAGGACAAGAAACGTATACAGGAATGGAGAAAAAGCAAAACAAACATGTGAGGTTTTACCGGCTCGAATGGATTATCGGGTGGGAACCGTTGGATGATGGACTGATGCTATACTTCTGTGACGGCTCGAGGGAATTGATTCCGATGAGCGCCAAGGAGGCGGATGAGAACGCGGAGTTCCTTTGCTCGGAATACCCAAGCCCGTTTACGGTTCGCGGAATAGCATGGGAGGAACCTTGGTAGGGGGAGGGGGTCGAAATCTCTCCGAGGTCAATGCCGGATAAC